>Ga0307990_1000216_pt1 | contig 55744 bp, 45 predicted proteins | sample EllFjometagen129_FD_203168 | JGI IMG/M metagenome (GOLD analysis project Ga0307990, IMG submission 203168) | Marine microbial communities from Ellis Fjord, Antarctic Ocean - #129 | ecosystem: Environmental > Aquatic > Marine > Unclassified | place: Southern Ocean | collected 2014-10-08
ATTGAAATTCATGCCGGAGGAATGGCACATGACTTGCACTTTGAGTAAGTAGAGCATTCCAATTCTCTTTGAGTTGGAGAAAATCAGGAGTGGAATGGATCAGTTTGATGGTCATGCAGTCCTCAGGTATGGTGAGTGGCTTCGAACTCCATTTTACCAGTATAATATAGGCAGAAAAACGACTATATCGGAAGATGAATATGGCTACCAGATTCAACCTCAACATACTGCCCATTAAGCGGCAAATGGAAAAAACGGTCTCGGTTCTACCGGGATTATTCATCACCAGGCCTCCCCGACGCTCTCCCAGAAGGCGGACCCAGGAAAGGTTGGTGCTGCATCTGCATTTAGATGGCAATGCACCGCTCTCTGACACTGCTATGGAGCAGCTTCTTACTAAATTGGCAGAGGTTTACTACCAGACTGATGGATCAACCACTTCTGCCTTGCGAGATGTCACTGATGTGCTCAATAAATACCTCTTGGATCGAAATTACAGGGCAGCTACAAAAGGCCTGAAGGCCACTGGATATCTGACCCAGATCGTTCTTCGAGAAGACCGGGTTCTCTATGCCCAATGCGGCCCATCTTATATCTACCAGATCACAGGCGACGTTGTTGAGGATTTACATGATCCGGAGTTGTCGGGTTCAGGGTTGGGATTGGGTAAATCTTATAAGGTCCGGTACCATCAGATTAATCTAAAACAGAATCAGCTTCTGATTCTGTCCCCGAAAACACCACAAACCTGGACTGACAACCTATTCAAGAATTTAACCAGGATGAAACATGGTGCCCTGGTACAGAGGCTATTGCACAAATTGGATGAGGACCTGGAAGCGGTCTTGATTTTCCCAGTAAATGGCGAAGGCGAAGTTAATATTATTGAACCGAATTGGGCGCTGGGTGCAGGCGCCCTGGAAATGACGGAATTGGATCAGGGCGGAGAAGTTGGAGAAGTGATAGAGGACGAGCCGGTACATATTGAATCCCCTATCCAAATAGCTGATGATACAGTTGTACCAGTACCTCAACCCGAGATCAAAGAGAGAGAGAAACCATCCCGGGAAGAACAGTTTGTCACACCTCGTCGCGAGGTAAATAAGAAACCGGGATTGGCTTCTCAAGTAGCAGCGGAGATCGGCCCAGCATTAAATGATATTCAAGAATCAAAAGCCTGGTCGGTTCTGAGCAGAGCGGGTGGATCAATAGGAGATACGGTTAGAAAAAGCTGGCATGCTGTTTTGGGTTTTATTAGCAAGATGCTGCCGGATGACCAGGTCTTGGATCTTCCATCCTGGAGCCTAAGCATGATCGCGATCTTGGTTCCCGTCGTGATGGTGGTATTTGGTAGTGTGTTCTATATCAAACGAGGTAGGAATCAACTCTACGACGATCATTTATCCCAGGCAAAAACTTTATTGTCGCTGGCTCAAACTCAAATCGATTCACCGGAATATTATCAATCCATTTCCGATGCACTGGATCAGATCTCGGCCGCTAAAAGTTACCAGCAAACGGATGAAGTGGAAGAACTTTTTTCAACCTTGCGCCTTGAACTTGATACATTGGACCGGGTCACCCGTTTGAACTACCAGCCTCTTTTCAACCGCGGTTTGGGAGCGGATGTGACTATATCCAAGATTGTTGTGACAGCCTGGAATGATCTATATATGTTGAACGCAGATTATGGAACGGTAATCTGGGCTCAATCAAATCCAGATGGCTACAAGATCATTGATGAATTCAGCTGTGGTCCAATTGATGGACATATTACTGTTGGCCCACTGGTGGATATCGTGGCCCTGCCGACTTCACAGGAAGATCAGGCAACCATCATGGGAATCGATAAGAATCACACGATGATATTCTGTTACGCGGATCTCTCGGAAATACCAGTTATCTTTGAGGATACTTCCTATACCCTTGGTCGAGGGCCGGCTGAAGCGATCACTATGTCCAGCAGCACCCCCTATAATTTATATATCCTGGATCCAGAAAAAAGGGCGATCTGGATTGAATACCAGAGCCAGAACTACCATGAAGGATCTGAGTATTTCGGCGCTATTGATTCTCCGGAGATGGCAGATGCCATCGAATTGGTGACCAACGGTAGTGAGCTATTTATTTTACATAGTGATGGATACGTGACCAAATGTGTGACCGAAAGAGCAGATGCTGACCCGCTTTGTACAACTCCGTTTGAATTTTCAGATACCCGACCTGGCAGCGAATCCGGACCTTTCTTTGCAGGGGCCAATTTTGATTCCTTTGCGATCAAGGGGGCTCCGGGAATGGCTGTATATATGTTGGACTCCGTTGATCAGGCCCTATACCGCTTCAGCACCCAGCTCGAGTTCCAGGAACAGTTCCGGCCGATAGATGGTATCATCGATCAACCAGCAACAGCTTTCACCATCACAATGAGTGACCGGGTATTTATGGCTGTGGATAATCAGATCTATACTGCTCAACTGCTTCCCTGAGAACAAGATCGTTAAATATAAAGATCCGTAATCTAAGGCTGATTACGGATCTTTTTTTGTGAATATTGTCCGGCTTTATTCTTCTTCGATTTCTTCCTCAAGATCTTGATCATCGAATAATTCAATCCCTGGGGACTGAAGTACAACTGCCGTGATATTGTCATGTCCCCCCCTTAGGTTTGCAAGGTCAACAAGCTTTTGCAGCTGCTTATCTTTGCTTTCCTCACCAACAAGGATCTCGAGAATTTCTTCATCAACAACTAAGTCTGTCAGGCCATCTGTGCATATTAGTATCTGGTCTCCCGGAACGAGAGGTAAACCCTGGTTGGCTTTGGCTTGTTCCTGATTTTCATCCGGGTCCATATATAACCGCAGGTCTGGATGAATTGGATCAGATGATCCGAGATAACTGCGAATCAGATGTCTTCGAGGGTGGCTGCGAGCCTCCTCGGAGCTGATAACGCCAACTTCCAATGCTTCCTGGACCCAGGTATGATCAATATTCAATTGCTGGATGACATTATCCCTTATTAAATATAATCTGGAATCACCGAGGGTCGCGATGTACAGTGCGGAATCGATCACCAAGGCACAAGCCACCGTGGAGCCCATCCCTTTCCTTGTGTCATCATTTGCCCCATCACTTGTGATGCTGTGATTGGCTTCCAATAGGGCGCTTTTTAAAATCCATAGAGGATCAGTTCCATCGCTTTCAGCTACTGAGGAAATGATTGTGGCAACTGCGATCTTTGATGCGATTTCCCCAGCCTTGTGGCCTCCAATTCCATCGGCGATAACTGCCAGTAGAACAGGTGTCTCGTCATCCTCGCTAATCGTAAAAGCGGTGATTTCAAATGAATCCTCATTTAATCGACCCTTACTTCCCGGATCGGTGATTGATGCTGAGTCGAGGTGAGGGTGTTTACTAGAGATCACGTTCTTTTCTCCTCTTTAACTGGAGGTGTTTCCATTCTAATCATGACTTGAAATCGGAAAATAGCTTCTCCAATGTGTATGATATCACCATCTTTTAAGAATTGGGGTTTACCGCTTTTTATTTGCTGATAATTAATCCATGTACCTGCCGTGGACCCAAGATCCGTAATCTGGAATTTTTTATCCGCCAGACATTTGATCAAAGCATGTTCTTTGATGACGGAAGGATGTTTGACCTGGATTCCTATACCTGGCATTGAACTGCCGATTTTGATTTCATACTCATCTACCCGAACTGGTTCGGGGAATAGTTGCTGTGATATGTCATTAATTGCGATCAACCGGTATGGGTTATTGGTCAGATGGGGGTTTTCCTCTGGGTTATTATTTTTTCCTGGAAGGATTTTTTTGATCAGGGTCCTGGATTTTGTGAACTGCACCCATTTTGTTGAATATAACTTAAATATATTTGTCACACCCGGCTGGATCCTTCCCTGCGAAACGAAGATAAAAAGCGCTAACCCGGCCAGTAGAATCACTGTCAAACCTGCCAGGGCAGGGGCATTAGCCCGGATAATACTTGGGAGATCTGGAGGTGGGACAACTACATTGATCTCAACTGGAGTTTCAACACTTAACCTCGATAAACCAAGTATGTCTACAGCTTCCAAGGAAAGATAATGGACGGCACTGGTCTCATATGAACTGAGATCCCAGATGAATTCATCATAAGGGGGGGATGTTTTTCTAGCGACGATTTCATCATCTACTCGGAAAATCAGCTCCTCAAGCTCCCGTGGGTGATTGTCGGGAAATTCCAACAGGATTTGTAGTGGATAGGCTTCCGGTAGAAAAACCTGATTGGTGCTCTCTCTAGAATTTTCATCCAATATTTCCCGAGATATTGCTCTAGGAGGGGAAATGAAAATTGGATTGGGAGGTTGAACGTCAAGGAAAAAATCACGCACACCAACTATTGGAGAAAGCGTTGAATCTACCGTTACTTCGAGGGTGTGAATGCCCGGTGTCACGACTTGGGAGAGATAGTTGAGCAGATAGGTGCTGTGAAGCGGCTCAAGTAGCTGTACCAAATCTTCCAGTGGTTCCTCTCCGGAAAAAGGCATGAATAACCCTTGGGTATTTGAAGACAAGTCCTGGAGTTTGGCAGCCCCTGCAGTTGTGAAGAATGCTGGTGATGATACCAAGATGGTATAGACTTTGACCTGGTTATCTGCGGCCTGGGATATCAGATTGTCAATTGCAGCAAATCCTTCTGTGGTTGGCTGGCTTGTATATAACAGCACAACACGTTTCATTCCTGGCTGATAGACCGGATCCGAAGCGATACTGATTGCTTGGGCGAGAACGTTAAAATTGGATTCGGTCTCCCGGAGATCAGGATCATAACCTTCCAGGATCGATATCACCTCAGATTTTTCTACAAGATGGGAATGCTCCAAACCATCATTAGAGACAATACTGATATTGTCGGGTGCTGAGGTCTGCGGCTGAGCTGCCCAGTCAAGCAGTGATTGCTTAATGAAGTCAAAGCGGGAATTACCATTAATATCCTGGATGGCAAAAGGATTTGAAAGATTAAAGGCAGCTACCAGCTGGATCCCTGGGCTAAGTGCCTGAAAATCCAACAGTTCTTGTTCTATACCATTTTCCTCGAGAGTGATTTGGTCTGCAGTCAGATTGGTAATGCTTCTTCCTTCTCTACTACTAGCATCTATATAGAAGGTTATATCCGGGTAGATTGGGGGCGGACAGTGTTATCTGCCTGGCCGTTTGGGCCCTAACTTGGGAGGCAGGGATCATCAACAACAGGCAAAGTAGGATCAGGCTGTGTAAGCCCTCTCTGAGGTTAATCCTTTTTATGACCATTGTCTGCCATTGTACCAAAAAGAGACTGAGCATCTGTTATCTGTTTTATTAACATTGATCGAAGATCAAAATCTGTGGAAAATGGGAAAAAGTGTTGGTTGTGATAGAATTTGGAGTATTGAAAAACACTAAATGTATCTTGAAAAAGCCAGCAAATCTATGACAGAATTCATCCTGGCCTCAAAATCCCCAAGGCGGAAGATCCTTCTCCGGAACTTAATTGATCCATTTCTCGTCGTTAATTCAGATATTGAGGAGCTGGTTATCCCAGGTGAAAAACCAGATGAGTTTGTTATACGTCTCGCTCGAGAAAAAGCACTTAAAGGTGGGGCAGGTGTGCTGCCAAATTCTATCGATAATGTCTTTGTGATAGGGGCAGACACCATTGTTGTGGATGGGACAGAGATCCTGGGGAAACCGCTGGATCAAATGGATGCAGCCCGGATCCTGGAACAATTAAGGGGTAACACCCATCAGGTGTTATCTGGCATTGCTCTTTATGATCTTACAAGTGGGGATATTCAGACCCGATTGGTTTGTACTGATGTGAAAATGAGAGAGTATACTGAAGATGAGATCGAGGAGTATATCGCTAGTGGGGATCCCCTAGATAAAGCGGGAGCGTACGGTATTCAGAACCGTGATTTTAATCCAGCCCCAGAATTTTCAGGGTGTTTTGCCAATGTTATGGGTTTGCCACTCTGCCACCTGGCAGTATTAATGAAAGATATGGGAATTAATTTAGATCACCAGGTAGCGGAACGTTGTCAAGATTCGATTAAATATCAATGTCCAGTTTATAGCGATATCCTGGCTGGAAGGAAAGTTTACGGCACAGAGAGAAAATAACTATGAAAAAATTCATATTGATACTTTTTTTAATTATCGTGTTAGCGGGGTGCAGCAAATCAACTCCGGTTGGCACGCAACCTGATGTGGGAACACCTACACCTGAGTTGGCACCACCGGAGGTCCAAACTACCCAAGCTCCGGATGTTGAGGGTGCTGCAATAGAATTCCTGGAATACTGGAAATTAAGTGACTATCAGTCTATGTATGCGATGTTGAGTCCTTCCAGCCTGGAAGCGATCACAGAAGAGGAATTCTCAGAGATTTACCATGGTGTGGCTGTCGAACTTGCCATGGAATCGCTGGATTTTGCAATCTTGTCTTCTTTTGTTGATCCCAGCCAGGCCCAGGTTGCAGTTTCGGTAAATTACAACAGTTTATTGATCGAGAATTTGAACCGGGATATTATCCTACTGCTCAGCCTTAATGACGGAATTTGGAAGATAGATTGGTCAAGAGGCTTGATTTTCCCCGAGCTGGAAGGGGATAATATGCTGCAGCTGACCCGACTGGTTCCTTCCAGGGGAAATATCTATGACAGGAATGGCAGCGTGATCGTAGCTTATGCTGAAGCGCTCTCTGTAGGCCTATCTCCTTCGCAGATCAATCCTAAAAAGGAAGATAAGGTCCTTGATGAATTGGGGCGTGATCTTGATATGCCGCCGGAAGTGATCTATGCCATGTACGAGAATTATCCTCCTGGAGTGGATTGGTATCTTCCATTAGGTGCGATATCAATGGATGCCATTGAGCCCCGCCTTGGGATTCTTGAATCTTATACAAATAATGGGGTTTTGCTGAGGACTTTTGATGGCAGATATTATTTCAATGGCGGTGCTGCGCCCCAGGCAGTTGGATATGTTCGCTGGATCCAGGAAGCTGAACTGGACGCCTATCGCATCCAGGGATACTCTAAGGGTGAGAAAGTTGGTGGGCAGGGTCTTGAATATTGGGGAGAGGATTATCTAACCGGTGATAGGGGAGGCATCCTCTATGTTGTCAATCAAGAGGGAGAAACCATATCCCAGTTGGCTCGAGAAGAGGCGGCCCCTCCAGCAGAGATCTACACAACCTTTGAAAAAGAATTTCAACAGGAAGTTCAAAAAGCGCTTTATGGTTATAACGGAGCAGTAGTGGTGATGGAAATGGATACAGGCCGCATATTGGCTATGGCATCAAATCCTTCTTTTGATCCCAATGCTTTTAACTCCGATTATTACAATTCTTCGTTTCTACTGCAGGAATATTACAAAGCGGATCAAAAATCTCCTTTCTTGAACCGCGCTACCCAGGGGTTGTATCCGCTGGGATCCGTGTTCAAAGTCATTACCATGGCTGCTGCTCTTGAGACTGGAGAATTTTCAGAAAGTGACGTATATGACTGTGGGTATTTCTTCGAAGAACTTCCCGGGGTCACTTTGCACGACTGGACCTATGATCATTTCCTGGAAGATGATAAAACACCACCCAGCGGCGCTCTATCGTTGACTGAGGGTTTGATGCGATCCTGCAATCCTTATTTCTGGCATATCGGGTTGCATCTGTATCAAAATGGATATCCTGATGCGGTTTCAGATATGGCAAAGGGTTTTGGATTGGGATCACTGACTGGTATAGAAACAGTGGAAGAAGAAACCGGAAGCATTCCATCACCGTCTTCTTCGTTGGATGCCACTAACCAGGCCATTGGGCAGGGCGATACCCTGGTCACACCGCTGCAGGTTGTTCAGTTTATGGCAGCTCTCGGAAATGGTGGGACGATGTACAGACCGCAATTTGTAGAGAGCATCCGCAGTGCTGGTGGCGAAGAGATCTTTAGCTTTGAACCTGAAGCAGTAGGTGAGCTTCCTATTAGCAGTACAACACGCAATATCATCAATAATGCGATGGTGCAAGTTGTTGATAATCCTCGCGGAACAGCTAACTATCGCATCAGGGGTTTGCAGATTAATGTGGCTGGGAAAACAGGATCAGCAGAATCGGGTTCTGGAGAATCCCACGCCTGGTTTAGCGGATATACATATAATCAAAATGAAAACAAACCTGATATCGCGATCGTTGTGGTCGCGGAAAATGCAGGTGAAGGATCTGATGTGGCTGCCCCGATTTTCAGGCGAGTTGTAGAGCTGTACTTTAATCAGGTACTTCGTTATTACCCCTGGGAATCAGAAATTGGTGTCTGGTATGTCCCCGAGGATGATGCAGAATAAACAGGAAAAGGTGTTGAGTGACTGAAGAGATCCGTGGACGGGTAATCCAAGCGCAATCTGGCTTTTTCAGCGTTGAAACTGGTGATCAGGTTGTTGTCTGTAAACTCAGGGGACGATTAAAGAAAGGCCGCAAGTTGGCTGATATTGTCGCAATAGGCGATTGGGTGATCATTACAGAGCAAGAACCTGGCAAGGGCATGATCGAAGAGGTAGAACCTCGCCAGTCGATGCTTTACCGCATGGCGCCAACTGCTCGCGGGGAGTTCAAACAGATCATCATTGCTAATCCAGATCAAGCAATATTCGTTTTTTCGGTTTCCCAACCAGAACCTCGCCTGCCCATGCTGGACCGTTTTTTGGTCATTGCCGAAAGGGAGTCTATAGATATATTGATTGTGGCAAATAAGATCGATCTGGTGGGTATGGCGAAAGCGAGGGAATACTTCCACCGATACGAAAAAATAGGCTACAAGGTTTTTTACACCTCGGCGGTGAAGAAACGAGGTATTAAACAACTAAAGAAACAATTGATTGGATTGACCAATGTTTTTGCTGGTCCATCCGGTGCAGGAAAAACTAGCATCCTAAATGCCATTCAACCTGGATTGGGTTTAGTAGTTAAAGAGGTAAGCGATGCTACAAAAAAAGGTAAACATACTACAGTGTCCAGAAAATTGATTCCATTAAGTGGTGGGGGATATATCGCAGACACGCCAGGATTAAAAGCGCTTGATCTTTGGGATATCACACCGGAAGAAGTGGATGGCTACTTTCCAGAGATCCGCGAGGCGTTGTTACATTGCCGCTTCAGTGATTGCACACATACCCACGAACCAGGTTGTGCTGTGATTGAAGCTATCAAGAATAAGAAGATTCACCCGGAGCGCTACCGTTCATATCTACGTCTGAGAGAAGTGGAAGAAGATAAGATACCATGGTTCTAAAACGCAAATTAATTCTTTCCTTGTCGTTGGCCCTTGTTCTGGTTCTGTCAATAACCGCTTGCCAGGCAGAGAGTTCTAGGCTTATTGAAATTCCAGAGAAAGACCAGGGACCCCAGGCTACACCGCTGCCAAGCCCAGAACCTAAAAAGGTTCTATCTATCTGTTTAGGAGAAGAACCCTCTTCCCTGTTTTTGTATGGGGATCAATCGACTTCTGCCAGAATTATTCGTCAGGCCATTTATGATTGGACTGTCGCTGACCCAACCCAAGGCGTGGTTTCAGCTCTTATTGAAGATATTCCGTCCTTGGAAAATGGGCTTGTTGTAGTTTCTCAAGTTGAGGTTTTTCCGGGGGAGCGTATTGTAGATCACGTTGGCAATCTCACAATCCTGGCTAGCGGTACCCAATATCGACCTTCCGGTTGTAATGGGCCTTCATGTGTGGAAACATTCTTAGATCAGGATTCAATAACCATGGACCAGATCTGGGTTGAATTCAAAATTCGGGCTGGCATAACCTGGGCAGATGGTACATTGATCGGTGCTTCTGATTCAGTTTACTCCTATCAAGTCGCAGCACTTATTTATGGATCAGGCGGTCCGAAGAAACTGCGCTTCTCAGCCAGCTATCAAGTTGGAGAAGATGAAATAATTAGTTGGACCGGCCTGCCAGGTTATCTGGGAATTTATTCTTACTCGGACTTGTTCTTTGATCCCTTGCCTGAACATCTCTGGATGAATCTAACTCGCGATGAACTACTCACCTCGTCCCAGAGTGCTGAGCGTCCACTTGCCTGGGGTTCATATCAGGTTGCTGATTGGGTGCATGGAGACCATATCTCATTGGTTTCCAATCTTCAAAACTACCTGGTACCTGATGGATTACCGGGATTTGATGCCTTGGTATTTCGTTTTCCCGGTAGCGCGGAAGAAGCTTTAGCAGCATTCCAGTCTGGAGAATGCCAGCTTGTAGTTAATCAATCTGGTCTTTCTGAGTTTCAAGCTGAACTTGTGCAGACGGCAGCGGATGATGGTTTGCGAATCTATCAAAGCGAGAATAAAGCCTGGGAGCAGCTCAGCTTCGGGATCAATTCCAGGAATGACAACAGGATTCTTCTGGCAGATTCTGCTTTACGCCAAACACTTGCGGGTTGTATCGATCGGGATAAGATATCATCCTTGCGCTTGGATGCCGATCAAATTGTGGATGACTTTTTCTCGCCGGGTCAATCCGGAGTGGACGATCTAGATTTAACCTATATTTATCAACCAGTGGAATCTGGATTGTCATTAAAGGAGCTGGGCTGGATTGATGGAGATGGGGATCCGGAAACTCCCCGCATTGCGAACGGGGTTGCTGGTGTAATCGACGGAACGGTATTGGAGTTCACGCTTCTGGCCGCTGAAGTTGATCCGCTGCCTGCTGCAGTGTCAGTGATCCGGGATGGATTGGGTTCCTGCGGCATTGGTGTTGAGGTTGAATTACTTCCTGCTGCAGAACTACTTGCACCAGGTCCAGAAGGCCCGATCTTTGGTCGTAAATTCGATCTGGCTTATTTTGCTTGGGCTGCTGGAAATTACCATCCCTGCCAATTATTCATTTCAGATGAAATTCCTGGTTTATATCCTTCTTATCCAAAAGGTTGGGGTGGCGTGAACGCGGCAGGATATAGCAATCCTGAATATGATTATGCCTGTATGGACGTGTTAACAACGATGTTGGATTCAGATAGTTTTCAGAGTTCTCTGGAGGAGGTCCGGGATATATTCAGAGAAGATTTACCAGCCTTGCCATTGTTTTTCAGGAGAGAAATTATCATAGCTAAACCTGGTTTGTCCGGGTTAGAAAATGATCCGTTTTCATTGTTTTGGAATATTGAAGCATTTAAGTGAAGAAAATTTAAATTTTGATGTGACTTAATACCATACTTGAGGACTGTATTGTCCCTATTCTGAATAATTTATAGAGATATTTTTTATTCGATATGGTAAAATTCGTAACTGAAATACACCAAAAATAATAAAACTACATTAGAAATTTTAGCTATTTTCGCCCCAGAAAGGTATAATTCAAGTTTACGGAATTAGGGATAATAAGTCCATCCCGTGAGTTTGGTTAAATTACACCACAGCAATAAAATCGTTGCACAGCAGGAGGTAAGGAAATTGGAAGATAAAGAAGTTATTCTTGATATTCAGAATCTGAGAACGACCTTTTCAACACAAGAAGGTTTGGTTCACGCAGTAAATGGCATTTCTTATAAACTCCACACGGGGGAAACATTAGGTATAGTGGGAGAAAGCGGTTGTGGAAAAAGTGTTTCGATGCTTTCCGTAATGCGGCTGTTGGAGATCCCTCCAGCAAAGATTATGGCCGATGCCATCTACTTTAAAGGGGATAATCTGATGGATTATCCCAATAATGAAATGCGCAAGATCCGTGGAAGTAAGATTGCAATGATCTTCCAGGATCCGATGACATCCCTTAACCCAGTATTAACGATTGGTTTCCAAATCAAGGAACCCCTTAAACTCCATCTGGGCATGGATAATAAAGAAGCAGAAGCAAGAGCGGCAGAATTGCTTAAACTGGTGGGTATTCCAGACGCTGAAAGCAGATTGGATGATTACCCACACCAATTTTCTGGTGGTATGCGCCAACGAGCCATGATCGCTATTGCATTGGCATGCAAACCAACTTTATTGATCGCTGATGAACCAACAACGGCGTTGGATGTTACCATCCAGGCCCAATTGGTAGAGCTAGTAAAAGAACTCCAGGATGACTTGGGTATGGCTTTGATCTGGATCACTCACGACCTTGGTGTTGTGGCTGGATTGGCTGAACGAGTGATTGTGATGTATGCCGGGTATGTTGTGGAAGACGCACCAGTGGATTCACTTTATGAGGATCCCCGTCATCCATACACCTACGCATTACTCAAATCCCTGCCAAAACTGATTGAAGTGCCAGGAGAAAAATTGGAAACTATTGAGGGATTGCCGCCTGATCTGGTGGAAATGCCAAAAGGCTGCCCCTTTGTTCCCCGCTGCGCATTTGCACAAGAGAAATGCAAAACTGAAAATCCCGGTTTGGTCGAAATCTCCTTGGATCACAGAATTGCCTGCTGGGTAGATATCAAAACAGGAGAGCTTCGATGAGTGAGAATAATCCACTTGTACGAGTCGAAAATCTAGTAAAACATTTCCCCATCAGCCGGGGTGTAATATTTCAGAAACAGGTTGGCGCTGTCAAAGCGGTGGACGGTGTCAGCTTTGAAATTAAAAAAGGTGAAACTCTCGGCCTGGTGGGAGAGAGCGGTTGTGGAAAAACAACTACAGGACGAACTATCCTTCAACTGCATAAACCAACTGATGGTGAGGTTTATTTCCGCGATATCAATCTGACCGAAGCCAGTGATGGAAAATTGAGAGAGCTGCGTAGAGATATGCAGATCATTTTCCAGGATCCATATGCTTCCCTTAACCCCCGCATGACGGTTGGCCGCATTATTGCAGAGCCCTTGGAGGTCCATAACATTGGCACTCCTAACGAGAGAAAAGAACGAGTTCAGGAATTACTGCGGTTGGTTGGATTGAATCCTTATTTTGTAAATCGATACCCCCATGAGTTCTCTGGTGGCCAACGCCAACGTATTGGTGTTGCAAGGGCCCTGGCTCTCGAACCGGAATTCATTGTCTGCGACGAACCCATATCTGCCCTGGATGTATCCATTCAAGCCCAGGTTGTTAACTTGCTGGAAGACCTGCAGAAAGAAATGGGATTAACATACTTATTCATCGCTCATGACTTGAGCATGGTCCGCCATATTTCTAATCGAATTGCGGTTATGTATCTGGGTAAGATCGTTGAGCTAGCTGATCGAGATACATTATTTGCAAATACCCTGCACCCATACTCTATTGCATTATTATCCGCTGTCCCGCTGCATAATCCCGCCGCGGAACGAGAAAGAAAAAGGATCATTCTTTTTGGTGACGTACCCAGTCCTGCTAATCCCCCTTCCGGTTGTCGTTTCCATACCCGGTGTCCTATCGCGGAAAAACGCTGTGAGGTTGAGGATCCCGAATTCCGAGAATATGAAAAGGATCATTGGGTTGCTTGTCATTTTGTTGAAAAAGCACAACAAAAAATGTAAACGTCGTTATCAATGTATTTTGTATAATGTTGTGCTAATAGAAGGGAAAATTTCTTGATAAGGAGGTGATGCCCCCCAGAAAATAACACGAATAGACCGTATGTAAATTGTAAATTTTATGAAGGAGAAGAAAAACAATGAGTAAAAAACTTCTTGCGATCGTTTCCCTTCTGATCTTGGCTAGCATGGTCTTAACCGCCTGCGGCCCCAAGGTTCAGGAAGGCACAGTTGCTACCGGTGATCTGGTGACTTTAAATAGCACCTCCACCACTGATATTCCTACCTTGGATCCTCAGCTTGGTGAAGACACCGTTTCCATCGCCTACATCGAGAACCTGTTTGTCCACCTGACAAACTATGACCTGGTAACTGCGGACATCGTTCCTGAAGCCGCAACCTCCTGGACCATTAGTGATGACGGTTTGACCTACACTTTCACCATCCGCACCGACATTCCTTGGGTGAACCACAATCCTGAGACCGGTGAAGTGAAACAGGAAGTGGACGCTGATGGCGCTCCGCTGTTTGTTACCGCAAACGACTTCGTTTACGGTATTAAACGAGCCTGCAACCCTAACACTGGATCCTACTACTCCGGCATCATCGCCGGTGTTATCGCTGGATGCAGCGAAGTTTATAACGCTGAAGATCCCGAAAACATTCCTCAGGACCTGATCGACGCCATTGGCGTTACCGCTCCTGATGATGAGACCCTCGTGATTACTCAACCGTCCCCCGCCGCTTACTTCATGTCCATGACCCCCATGTGGACCATTGCTGCTACCCCGCAGTGGGCCATCGAAAAATATGGTGAAGAATGGATTGAAGCTGGTAACATCGTTACCAACGGCCGCTACGTGCTGAACGAGTGGGAACATGGCGTATCCCGAATTCTGCTCCGGAACCCCCTCATGCCTGAAGATATGGCTGGCGAAGGCAACATTGACAGAATCATTACCAATGTTGTTCCTGACACATCCACAACCTATTCACTCTGGTTGAACAACGAAGTTGACACCACCGGTATCCCCGCTGGCGAACTCGAAGCTCACCTGGCTGCATTCGGCGATGAAACAGTTCAAATTCCTGACCTGGCAGTGTTCTACATCGCATTCCGCATGACCAAAGCTCCGTTTGACAACGTCCATGTCCGCCGTGCATTCTCAGCTTCTTATGACCGCGTTGCTCACGTTGACGTAATTGAACAGGGACAGGGCCTGCCCATGATCCACTTGGCTCCTCCTGGAATCTTTGGCGCTCCCCCCATCGACGAAGTCGGTGTTGGCTACAACGTTGAATACGCTAAAGAACAGATGGCGCTGGCCGGCTATCCTGACTGTGAAGGTTTCCCGCAAGTTACCCTCCTGGGTTACTCCGGTGAAGCGACCCTGAACTGGATCGAATTTGCTCAGGCACAGTGGGAAGAAAATCTGGGCTGCTCCGCAGACCTGATCCAGATCGAACAGCAGTCCTTCGCTGACCTTCTGGTTGCCACCAAAGCTGATGATGCTGAAGCACCCCACATGCACACTCTTGGTTGGGGCCCCGACTATGCTGACGAGAACAACTGGGTCGGCGACGTGCTGGACTGCAACATCAACGTCCGCATTCACCGAACCTGCAACGAAATCGATGACAAGATCGAAGAAGCTCGTCGCGAAGGTGATCCCGAAGTAAGAAAAGCACTGTATGCAGAAATCGAAGATATGTTCTTCGGCGAAGAGGGTGAATTCCCCTTCTTCCCCATTTATCTTCGCATTGCATACGTGGGTGAACATTCCTGGCTGACCCGCACTCCCGCCCTCTTCGGTGGCGACATGTGGTACACCTGGGTTATTGATTGGGACGCCAAACAGGCTGCTCAGCAATAAGTTCGTACCTTTGTAATACCTTTGGGGGGCAGTCTTACTGCCCCCCAAATTTCCTTCAAGTTTTGAGACAGGAAGGTAGCAGGGTTGGGAGATAGGAAACTCTTACTTATCTACCAAGCCTGGTGATTTCCTGAAAGTGAATTTCATGGGATTTGATCACCAAATTTTTATGTCGGAGGGTTTATGTTACGTTACATCATTAGAAGATTGTTGATAGCAATCCCTGTAGTCCTTTTGGTTATTCTGGCTACCTTTGTGCTTGTGCATGCGATGCCTGGTGGCCCTTTTGACGCAGTTGGAATGAAAGCCATGCCAGAGCATATTAAAATTGTGCTCGAGCGCCGCTACGGTTTGGACAAACCCCTTTATGAACAATTTGCCAGATACGTTTTTAATATTCTTAAGGGTGATTTCGGTCCTATGTTCCGACAGCCATCCCAATCAGTAAGAGATATCATCGAACAGACTTTCCCGGTCTCGATCCAGTTAGGATTGACATCGATCACTGTGGGTTTTGTTCTAGGTATCCCGATAGGTATTATTGCTGCATTGAATCACAACTCACTCCTTGATTATGTGGTGACTTTTACTGCAGTACTTTTCCGATCGATTCCACCGATTGTCATGGCTCCGCTTTTGATCTATGTCTTCGCAGTCCAATTAGATTGGTTCCCTGTCGCATTCTGGGGAGCGCACCCGCCATATTTCTTGGGATTTATTCCAAAATTGAATGCAGAATATATCAGCCATGCATTCCTGCCTGTGTTCGCTCTGGGTACAGGTATGGCAGCTGGAATCGCCCGTCTAACCCGGGCCGGTCTATTGGATGTTCTTTCCTCTGACTACATTCGAACTGCACGGGCTAAAGGCCTCCGCGAAAGAACAGTGATCGTTGTTCATGCGCTAAAGAACTCCCTTATCCCTGTGGTAACCGTGCTTGGACCGCTCATTGCGGGTTTGATCACTGGTTCCTTTGTTATTGAACTTATGTTCGCCATTAACGGTATGGGCCGAAGATTTGTAACCAGTATCGGACAGCGGGAATATTTCCTGCAAACCAGCCTGGTGCTGCTTTACGGTATGATCTTGATTGGCGCAAATTTAATGGTGGATGTTATGTACGCTTGGGTTGATCCACGCATTCGGTACGATTAGGACTAGATTATGTCACCTGAAAAACAACTTGAAAAATTGGTAAATGACGAAAACCCAGAAGGTTATGGGCATGGTAGGAGTCCGATGCAGGATGCGTACCGCGAGTTCCGCAGGAATATCATCGCGGTCGCTGGCATGATTTTTATTGTCATCATTCTGCTGGTTGCCACCTTTGCTCCAGTGCTATCCCCTTATGGTTTTGCTCAACAGAATACCTTGAATAACCGGGAAAAACCAATGACCGGTTATGACATCACAGATGAATATGCCGAGGAAAATTGTCATTGGTATAACACGCCACTGGAATGGGGATGCACTGTATTCATAGCAGGGTCTGATGCCCTGGGCAGAGACCTCTGGAGCCGAATGGTATATGGTACCCGGGTTTCACTGGCTGTGGCCTTTGTGGCTTCTGGCGTCAGTGTTATTATCGGTCTTACCTATGGTACGATCGCCGGTTTTGCTGGCGGACGGGTCGATAATATCATGATGCGCGTTGTTGACTTCCTTTACGCGGTTCCAACGCTTCCGATCATTATTATGATGACGGTGTACTTTAAGGCACTCGCCAGGAGGGGAGTTTCTACTGGCTTTATGGGTACGCTGATATTTTTGAATAAATCTACCGGCGGTTTGTTATTTGTATTTGTCGCCATTGGTGCACTAAACTGGCTGAGTATGGCCCGCCAGGCTCGCGGCCAGGTCCTTTCTTATAAAGAGAAAGAATTTGTTGAAGCTGCCAGAGCTATTGGTGCCAAAGATGGCCACATTATCACCAAACACTTAATCCCAAACATCATAGGCCCGCTTTTGATTTTGGAGTCTATGGCCATTCCTGGTTATATTTACACTGAGGCAGTGTTGAGTTTGATCAGTCTTGGTGTTGATCCCCCCACACCCAGTTGGGGTGCTATGATCAATGAAGGGTATTCAACCTTACGATCCAACCCTCACCTGGTTTTGTTCCCGGGTGTGGCGCTGACCTTAACTACGCTGGCTTTCAACTTCATGGGAGATGGTTTAAGGGATGCATTTGATGCCCGTCTGCGGGGGAGGAAACTATAAACATGAAGAGAAAAAATCTACTTGTTATTCTAGCTGTGGTTTGTGTGCTGTTCTTGTTCAGCATGGCTTGCAAACAATCAGGTGAAATTATATCTGTCGCGGAAGCAACCCAGCGCTATGAAGCAACCCAGGCCGCGAAACCCGGTGATGAGATTGTAGAAGTTGAAGGAGCGACATTTGTTTATGGTGATTTAGTGAATCTTACCTCCGAAGGACACTTGGTAGGTCTTTTCCGGGAAGCTGGAGCAAGGACAGCCTTCTCCTACGCGACTCGCGGAGACGAAGTGACCGTTGTAAGTTCAGTTGACGTTGATGGTGAGATCTGGTACAGAATTGAAAGTACGGCTGGCGATGGCTGGCTGCCAGAAACCAATTTGACAACTGAATAGTCACTGGGGAATTTGAAACTCTAAAAGGTCGGATCCAGATGAATGGATCTGGCCTTTTTTTATATAGTTCTCAAGAAGTATATTAACCCATACCGCTCGCCTAGTTGCAATTGAACAACTTCAGGATATAATCTCTGATGCTTTGTGTTAGAAGGGAGAATCATATGAGTTACAGAGTCCTCAACAAGCTTAAGATAGTATTGATTTTTATTATATTGGCAGTATTATTATCCAGCTGCAGTGATCAGGCATTGGATAGATTGTGGTTAAAATCAGAAGGTTGGAGCAGGGGGGTTTTACTTGGAGACACTGCGCTGGCATCAATCACAGAGCCGGTAATCGATTCCAAGGGCCAGGTCTACAATATTCTCTTCCCTCGAAGTGAAGTAGAAGATAAAAGGTACCAACCTGTCCTGGTTATGTTGAGTCAGGATGGAGCTACCAAGGAACAGTTTCAGCTAGATTTTCTGATTGCTCAACCCCGCCGGGCCAAACTAATTCTCCGTGATGATCACTTTGATCTGTTCTGGATCGACAGTAATACTTTGAAGGTCATTCAGTTAGATACCAATGGAAAATTACTGTCTGAGATCAAATTTTTATCTACTGAAGATCGCGTAGACCATATGGAAGTGGTCTACTGGAATGATGGTTATGAGATCTGGTATTCAGGCAGCAAGGAGAATCCAGGAATCTATGCCCTCAGTGGAGAAATTGAACATCTCACAAAATCTGTAATTGACCCCGGAGGGATCCGGATCAATCTGTTCTTGGATGATCATGCTCTGCTTCATGCCAGTTGGGCGAATTATCCAATCGCCTATGGCGATATTGAATTCTATTATCTAAAACCGCTCGCTTCGAGATCGGATGAACTGGATCCGATCCTGGTTTACACAACCGGGATTTCACCATCACGACGTGTTGATGGACCCATGATCGCTATTGATGAGGAAGTTGTTTACATTTTCTGGTCGGAAGCGATCGTGGCTGGCCTGGATGCGGGTTTCAGAACGACATATTTCCGTTACTTCCCGATTGGCAGACCGGATACAATAAGACCGCCGATGGCAATCCATATACCAATTATTGCCAATCTGCCAGCTTCAGAGTTTAATTCTGGAACTTTCCAAACCGGAGAGCGGGTATATGTTTCCAGCGGCATCCCTTCTACTGCATCAATTGAGAACATTGAAATTTTGAATGGGAATTTTACAGAAACGGCAATTGTTTTTAGATCCCGTTCTGAGTTTAAATGGCGGGATTTCAGAAATCAGACCAGTATTGCCTACCTATCAGATGGGTTGGTAACAACATACCAGCCGCTCAACTATACATCTGCAGAATCATATTATCCGTCTGTGGCTCATGACCAGGAAATGAATCTTTATGTTACCTGGCTGGAAAAAGGCGAACTAACCTACCGCGCTTATCTAACGACAACGGATCCGAACAAAAAAATAAATATTGACCTGGTCACTATTGATGATTACCTTTATCTTGGTGCTGAAGGTTTGTTTGGTATTCTTGCTGGAGCTGTGCTTTCTCCTTTTGCTGCAGCGGCCTGGGGTGGTATAGGATTGATCGGGTTCATCTTTAATATGATATTTTCCCAATTCAATAAACCTATCTACAGAACGATAGGGGAATTGCTGAGTATGGCAACAGGAGTTGGCGTTTTCTGGTTTATGAAATTGGCAACACTTCCTGGTCTAAAGACCTGGGATTATGTGCCTTTTTCCGCTTGGATCCCACGCATCCCAGAAAATCTTACCCAACCACTGATTTATGGTGTTCCTGCTTTGATAGCAGTGATAGCATTGTCAGTGGCGTACTTTAACACGTATGGGAAGAAGGCTGGGTCGCCGATAAATTTCCATTTGCTGTATTGTGCTGTGGATACTCTCCTATCTTGTGCGGTATACGGAATTTTGATCTACGGGTCATTCTAAAAAAATTCTGGAAGAAAAATTAGGTAAAGAAATCTTACCTAATAAATCTGTAATGTAAAAACCCCCCGGAGGGGGTTTTTCTTATCTGCCTGCGTGATATGATATCAGCATGAAAGAAAAATTCCGGGTGTTAATTGTTGACGATCACCAGGAAATTCGTACTGTATTACGTGCGAACCTGGAAACCCTGGGCCTGGACCTGGATCTGGTTGATGTACCTTCGGGTGAAGAAGCCATAGTCGAGGTCGTTGGGACAGGAATTGATCTGTTAATTGCAGATGTTGGGCTTCCTGGATTATCCGGTATAGAGCTTGTCAGGAAATTGAAAACTACTTACGAAGATATGCAAGTAATTGTCATCACTGGCATGGACGATGAAGATGTTCATCAAAACATTGCTGACCTTGATCCTGAGGCTTTCTTCCTAAAACCACTCAAGATGCCTGAATTTCTTAATGCGGTTCGCAAGACAATGGGACTGGACCCGGTTGAAGAGGATCTTGAAGAGTTTGTTAAACTAACCAAGAAAGCTCTCCATCCCGATGTGACATCGAGGATCGCTGATTTGCGGGGCGAATTGGGTGCAATATCAATTATGGTGATTGAGGCCAGGGGAGTGATCGCAGCTGAGACTGGCATAGTTCCTGATACGGTTTATGAATCACATGTCATGCCCTTGCTGTTGAAAACCTTTGCTACAACCAATAAGATTTCTTATTACCTCGGAAATAAATCACCTGAAAGTGTCTGGTATTTCTCTGGAGAGAAATATGATTTGTTCTGGTCGCACATTAATTCCAGCTATGGGATGATCATAATTACCAACCCGGTAACACAGAATAATGACCTGACCTGGGTTTTAACCACTGTTGACCTTGCCATTGAAGAAGTGACCGAGATCATTCAAGGTTTGATAGAAAATCCCAAACTAGTTGAAAAACCAGCAAAAAAATCTGTGGCAAAAACTGCTAAAAAACCGCCCTCCAAGACTACCAAATCGGAATTCCCCGAGGATATTCCCAAGGGATCAAACGGCTCAGCAAAGAAAGGTACGAAAACCTCAACTGATGAGAATCAGGCTGTGAAAAAGGAACTTGACAGTACTCCTGAGGGAGAAAATGAAGTCCATGATTTCTGGAAAGCAGCCACGCTGGAAGAGGAAATTACCAGGATCGACAGTCCGGATTCCCTTTCCTTTGAACAAGCCCAGAAACTCGGATTTATCCCCGGAGGGGATGCGTTATAGGTCACTAAAAGTCCTGATCTTGGCTGAATTCCAATTTCCATTGTCACATTAAAAATCCTATGATACAATGCCTTGGCTGACGTTGGGGAGTGGTGCAATGGCAGCACAGAGGCCTTTGGAGCCTTTGATCTTGGTTCGAGTCCAGGCTCCCCAGCTTACATTTTTCTGTTGAAAAAAGATATTACAAAACTCCCCGAATAAAAAAATGGAAAACCATCCCTTTAGCGAGCCAGGACTAACCCCGATGTCCCGCTCGCTGATTTTTATTTCGGACACTATCGATGAGGCTGATCTATGACCATAGATGTTGTGATTTTAGCAGCTGGAAAAGGTACCAGGATGGTATCCGATCTTCCCAAACCGCTGCATCCGCTGCTCGGTAAACCTCTGATAAATTATGTGATTGATGCAGCTGCTCCATTGGCTGAACAACCCCCGGTGATCATCATTGGACATGGTGGTGAAAAAACCAAAGAAACGCTGGGAGAGCAGTTGAGGTACGCAGTTCAGGATGAATTATTGGGGACAGGCCATGCGGTACGGCAGGCGGAAAATATTCTCAAGGGGCAATCAGACCTGATCCTTGTTCTTTACGGGGATATGCCTTTAGTAAGAACCCAAACCTTAGAAAATTTGGTCCATACCCAAGAATCTAATTCAGGTCCACTTACAATATTAACCCTACTGGAAGATAATCCTCGTGGTTTCGGCCGAATCGCGAGAGGTGCTTCTGGATTAATTCAAAAGATCGTTGAAGAAGTGGATGCTACCCCGGAACAACTAGAAATCAAAGAGCTCAATGCGGGTATGTATTGTTTTAAAGCAGACTGGTTATGGGGATCACTGGAAAAATTGATTCCATCAAAAAGCGGAGAATATTACCTGACGGATCTGGTTGAATTGGCAGCCAGTGAAGGGATGTCGGTTGCCTCAGTCCAGATCGAGGATCCCCGGGAATTGATCGGTATCAATACCCGGATACACTTGGCTGAAACCGGCCAGATCCTGCGTTCAAGGATCAATCAGGAATGGATGCTTGCGGGAGTCAGTATTTTAGATCCATCTTCAACTTACATCGATCCAGATGTGGCCATAGGTCAGGATACAGTGATCCTCCCTAATACCTACCTGCAAAAAGACACAACCATAGGTAAGAATTGTATTATTGGACCTGGGACACGGATCTTCAGCAGCCAAGTAGGCGATGAGTGTGAAATTGAATTTTCTGTTGTGGAAGAGTCATGTATTGAAGATGGCGTGGATATTGGTCCATTCAGCCATTTGCGAAAAGGAGCTCATTTAGGCCCGGGTGTCCATGTTGGAAATTTTGGAGAGATCAAAGACTCTTACCTGGGAGAAGGATCCAAAATGGGACATTTCTCTTATATTGGCAATGCCCAGATTGGAAAAGATGTGAATATCGGTGCCGGGACTATCACCTGTAATTATGATGGAGAGAAAAAACATCAAACTGTTATCCATGATGGTGTTTTTATAGGCAGTGACTCCATGTTGATCGCACCTGTTGAGATTGGAGAAAACTCCAGCACCGGAGCAGGATCTGTAGTGACAAAAGATGTCCCCCCGAATACAGTAGTAGTTGGAATACCTGCCCGACAGATCCGGAAAAAAGATAAAAAATAAATTGCTATCTTCCATACCTCGGAAGAAGTAGTACAATCTTGGGACCTGAAAATCCATTTGTACGAACGACTTATTCGATAGATCCTAATGGTGATGAGGAGAGATTTCATCATGACCCAGATTGACGAGAAAAAACAGGAATTGATCAAGGCAGCTAGCGAGGTTCGCGCTAAGGCCTATGCACCCTATTCAAATTACCGAGTAGGGGCAGCATTATTAACTAAAACCGGCAAAGTCTTTCTTGGTGTAAATGTGGAAAACGCCGCTTATCCAGATACTATTTGTGCTGAGCGATCAGCAGTCGTGAGCGCAGTCAGTGCAGGTGAACGTGAGTTCGAGGCTATTGCAGTTGCAACCAGCAACGGCGGTACACCTTGCGGGTCATGTCGGCAGGTCTTGGCTGAATTTGGATTAGATATTGAAGTGCTTATGGTAGATAAAAACGGCAATTTGGTCCAACAAAATACCGTCCGGGATTTGCTCCCAGGCGCGTTTCAACCGAAAGACCTCTCTGAGTAGAGGGTCACCAGTTCGGACGGGGAGTTGGGATCAAAATCACAGTTTCTATGATCCAGCCATCCTGCTCCACACCATCCTCATTTATAAATCGGATTGTTAACCAGGATCGTCCATCTGCATCGTAGGATGGAGATGGATCAAGAATCTCTATCATAGTTCCGTTAATGAGAGAGGCCAATCTTTGGCTATCAAAACTCGGTTCACTACGGACAAGAGCCCCGCCAAATTCCTCAGCTGCAGCAATTTCCCCGTAGATCGGAGTTGGTTCCGGGGTGATCGTGCTTGTTTCAGTGGGCAGCGGGGTAAATGTAGCAGTTGGCACAGTTGGCGTAATGGTTGGTGTAGGAGGTATAGGGGTCTCCGTGGTGGTTGCGGTGGGAGGTGCTGGGGTGCTCGTGAGAGTAGCGGTAGGTACCTGGGTGGGCATGGCGATCTTCCCGCCAACTACCGCACCCGCACTGCTCAAACCAATTACTCCTATGATGCTTAAAATCGCAACCAGGCTGCCCAGTGAATAACCAATGAATGTCAGAGGTTTGATTCCGAGCAGCATAAATACCACAGTTCCGGTGATGGCTACCACTGCCAGGTGGATGCCATACAGGACCAATCCGTCAGGCCAAAGATGTGGTTGGCCACTCCCGAATCCAAATCCGGCAATTGCCAGAGGTACGTAAAGCTCATAAGCAATCGCAACACTTGGTAGAACTGGAGTTTGGCCCTTTTGTTTTAATGAAACTACTGCTAGAGTGGTTCCGGCAATTAACAAGGCCAGATGTGTCCATGATACCCGGGCATTATATATCAGGAATTGCACATTTGAGGTTTTGAGGACAAAAGATGCGTATCCACCCAGAATTCCTACCAGAAATACAAATCCGCTTGCTACTAGAGATCCTGCCAGGCGCTGACTGAAGAACTTGAACGATCCAGTCGCGGTGCCGAGAGATATCCCAATGAACGGAGCCATGACTGGAGCAGTCAAGGCTCCCAATACCAATAGTGCGGGTGAATCTGCCAGAATACTGGCGGTGATGATGGCTGCGGACAGCAGAGAAAACAGGAAAAAATCGAATGAGGGAATGGTTTTATGGGCCAGATCCTCAATATCATCTGCGATTTCAACCAGGTCTTCTGGGATTAACCCTCGGTCCGCGCGCCTTCGCCGGGCCGGAGTGAGATCTTTTGGATCATCAGGAATTTGGTCTGATTTCGGAATTGGCATAGGTTTTCCTGTATTGTTAACGTCTCAAGCTTGCTTTTAGTCGTAAAGGATTCAATAATATTTCCAAAGCTGACTGGATATCGGGAACAACCAGGTCAGATGCTAGCAGTGTTTCCAGGGCTGACCCTTCCGCGGAGAATGTGCATATCCCAATCACTGCTGATTTTAACATCAGGGAATCATTCGCTCCCTGGCCAACAGCAACAGTTTTATTCGGTCCAAGGTTTTCTACATATTCCGCTTTTTGACGGGCCTCGCCTCCAGGCTCGATTCGGACGGCTTTGATGTTGAGAATACCGTCGATCTCAGCCTGTCTGCCATGGGTGTCTGCGGTAAGAAGATGGATTTCCAGGTGGTCTTTAAGATGGGTTAGCAGCTCTGGAACGCCTGGCAGGAGATGGCCATCAACAGCCAATGTGCCGTTTACGTCAAAAACCACGTATTTTAGCTCTAACTCACCTTTTCCTGGAATTGCTACTTTAATCATGGTTATTAATTATACTAGAAAGGGAACCGGCCCAGAAAAGTAGTAAAATAAACCCTAATTAGTATTATTTTAGGAGTAAGCTTTGAAAAAAAAATGGTCAATCTATTGGGTTCTCGTGATCATGCTGTTCCTCACCGGATGTGGAGTCGGGGGAAAAGACACAGTCTTCCCAGTAGATGGGACGTTCACAACTGTTCCAGAACCCACAATGACTCCCGTAGATACACCAACACCACTGCCGCCGGTAGGTGTCCTGCTGACGCCACCCGGATCGGATCAGGGTCTAATAGATGAATTGAACCCCATTGTTGGCAGTTATATCCGTGATTTAGGATTGCGCTACCAGGTACTAATTAAATTGACAGAAGATGATTTTCAGCGGGAGGATTATCAAATCGTAGTTATTTTAGCTCCCTACCCGGACCTTCAGGCTTTGGCTGATTTAGCTCCTGAAACAAAATTCCTTGCGGTTGGGTTTAACGATCTTGCCCCCGGAGCGAATTTAAGTGTTATGCGCTCAGGAGGTGGGGATTATGATATCCAGGGTTTTATCGCGGGTTATATCTCAGCTTTGATCACATTAGATTGGAGGGTAGGGGCACTTAGTCGACAGGAGAATCCTGATGCGCTGGCCGCTAGGAATGGCTTCAGGACGGGCGTGAAATATTACTGCGGTCTATGCAATCCCAAATATGCTCCAACAGGAATTAATTATCTTTATCCAAAGTATATTGACCTGCCAGTTGATGCGACAGATTCGCAAATAGCTGCTAATGTTGATTTCCTGGTGGATCGGGCTGTAAATACTTATTACATTGTCCCCGGAGTTGGGACGCCATTGATGTACCGCATGCTGGTGGCCTATGAAAAGAATATCATTGGCCCGGGCAGCGATTACCAGGAGGAGTACAAAGATAATTGGATAGTATCACTTGAATATGATCTGATGGCTGCGTTTGAGGAGTTTTGGCCGCAATTTATGGAAGCTGAGAGCGGTTTAGAACATATTCCGCCATTACTGCTGACGGATATCAATTATGAGTTGCTGAGTGAAGGGAAAGTTTTAATGGTGGAGAAAATACTGGAAGAGGTCAGCAAAGGATTTATTAAAACAAGCTATGAATGATCATTTATTTTGAAAATAGCAATTTTAGCCCGGGGTCATCGTGACCCCGGGCTTTTTTTATGAGCTTAGATTTTTTCTTTTGCAAGATCGTCAAAACCGAGGCTTTTTAACACAACATATAAAGACCGTTGCTGGGATTCAAGAAACACTTTTGTAGCTCGATCCAGGGCAGCTCTTTTTTCTTTTCGGTCCTTGGAGAAAATGCCTGGTTTCTTTATTTCTTCCAGGTAATTAGCAGCCAATGAGACATCATCCCCGGCTTTTTCCAGGGCTTGAAGTGTATATTGCTTCAGGTAAAGTAAAAATAGTTTTTGATTCATAAATTGTCCTAGATCTTTAGAAGGTCTTTGATTTCAGGTAGCTGCCAGGGTATGATCTGCGCCGAAGCCAGGATTATTATCAGACCGGCTATCGCCATACCAGCCAACGTTGATTGTGGTTCGCCAATGATATTCTGCAAGACGAGGCTTATCCCTACTCCAACCAGAGTTGCCCCCAGTGCCCGGAGCAGGGTACTCGTTAATTTTGGATGATATGGCACAATCCGGTACAACAAGAAAAACAGAAGCAGTGTTTCACCAGTGTAGGCCAGTGAGTTCGCCAGACCAATCCCGGGAGCACCCCAAAGACGTGAGAGTGGAATTGCCAAGGCCAGGAATGTAAGTGATGCGGCTGCTGAAGCCAGCAGTGGGGTTTTTGCGTTCTGTCGGGCGTAAAAAGCTCTGACAGATACTTCCAGCAAGGAATGGCCGACAAGCCCAACCAGGAAAGCCCGAACGGTCCATAAGACCAGGTCAGTGCCAGCTTCATCAAATCCCAAAACAACAATAACTGGTTTGAGGTTAACAGCCAGAATCACCGCAATAGGAATGGTTAAACCCGTGATCACACGGATCGACTTTTCTATTGTTGAAATGAATCCGGCTGTATCCTTATTATTGATCTTTTCTGAGAGTGTGGGGAGGAGCGCGGTACCGAGAGCTGTGCCGATCAAAGATTCGGGCAGTTGCATGAATAACCAGCCATATACCAGTGCTGTTACTGCTCCTGTGGGAAGTCTGGAGGCCAGATTATCCTGCGTTAGAAAGACCAGCTGAATGAAAAATACAGTCAATACCCGCGGGCCCATCAACCTTAGCACACGTAATACGCCAGGATCCTTGATGTTTAATTTTGGCTGCCAGCGAAAACCGAATTTGAATAAAGCCGGGAGCTGGATCAACAAAAACAAGAAAGCCCCAATAATCACTCCGTAAACAAGGCCGTGGATGCCGAGGTTATAAGCTGGCAAAGTGATTGGCCCGATCTCAAAACCCTTTTCCGGAGCGAGGATCAGGATCCCGAAAAGTGAGCCAATATCGTACATGCTTGGAGCTAAGGCAGGTATCAGGAAATGCTGCTGAGCTTGCAGTCCGGCAATAGCCAATCCCCCTAGTGAAAAAAACAGCGTGGCTATCAGATTCAGGCGCATCAGTTCGGTCACAAGGGTTTTTTGTTCGGCAGAGAAACCCGGGGCGATGCCGATTTCCATGGAAACTAGCTGTTTTGCACTCAGCGCGACCAAGATTGAAACCACTGCAGTGGCCAGAAATACCCCATTCGTGATCTGAGAGAATAACCCCCACATTTCTGATTTAGGTTTGGATTCCCTATATTCTGATAAAACCGGGATGAAAGCCATTGCCAGGGCGCCGCCTGATATCAAAGCAAATACCAGATCCGGGATGTTGTTGGCAGCGTTAAAGGCATCAAGTTCAGTTGAAAGGTTAAAGGTCCGGGCTATCAGGACATTGCGAATGAAACCGAGGACTTTTTCAAGGCCAAAAAAGACTGCAATTATCAATGTTGACCGGGCGATATGTTTCATGATGGGAGTATAGCATATTTGCCTGTCTCCAAACCTCTGAGCGGAGGGTGAAAGCCGCAGTCGAAGATCATCACGACTACACCCTTGTATTTGGATAGTGTTTTGTTTGAGAGAGGGCTCTTTCCTTTTGATTTCCAGGGTTCAGTGGTAAGATATAACTTGATTTAATCCAGAATTTCCTCGGATTTAACAAGAACAAGAGAAAAAAGGGAATCATGAAAGTAGCGCTTACTGGATCTATTGCATATGATTATCTAATGTCCTTCCCGGGGCATTTTCAGGAACATATTTTGGCTGATAAATTAGAATCTATCAGCCTCTCTTTTTTAGTCGACAAGATGCTCAAGCGAAGAGGAGGTATTGGCCCGAATATTGGCTATACCATGGCCTTGTTAGGTGGTGACCCGATCCTGTTCAGCACTGTTGGGCAGGATTTTGATGAATATCGTTCCTGGCTCGAAGAAAAGGGAGTGGATACCAGCGGAGTGCGAGTGATCGAAGATGATTTTACTGCATCTTTTTTTGCTACCACTGACCGGAATAACAGCCAGATTGCAAGCTTTTATCCTGGTGCGATGAGTCATGCATCTGAGGTTAAACTCACTGATTGGAAGGGCGAAAAATTAGATCTGATAGTAGTTTCACCTACAGACCCTGCTGCCATGAATCAATATATTAATGAAGCGGCGGAGTTGGATATACCCTATTTATACGATCCCAGCCAGCAAACTGTTCGATTATCTGGAGATGAGCTCCGCAAAGGTGTGGAAGGGGCGTACGGCTTATTTGTAAATAATTATGAGTTCTGCCTGATTGAAAAACATGCTGGGTTATCGATCGAGGATATTCAAGAACTTGTTGAAATACTGGTGATCACCAATGGAGACCAGGGATCACTAATTTATACGGCCGGCAATGAAATTGAAATACCAGTGGTTCCCCCGGACAAGATTATTGATCCAACCGGGGTGGGAGACGCCTTCAGGGGCGGTTTTGTGACAGGTATGAGTTATGATCTGGATCTGGAACTGTGTGGACAGATCGGTGCCCTGGCGGCAGCGTATTGCCTTGAAACTGATGGTCCCCAGAGTCATTCCTATACAGTAGGTGAATTCATCAGTAGATTCAGGCAACATTTTGACGATCTGGGAAAATTAGATATATTGGTGTAGGTGTTAATCAATAAACTCAGGAAGTTTCTTGATACCATAGAAGCTTATTTTAGAGGAGAGAATTATGGAAAATTTTGATATCAAAGATAAATCATTGGCTGAAGGTGGACGCAGACGCATAAAATGGGCAGAAAGGGAGATGCCGGTATTGCGCACAATCCACGAACGATTTGTCAAAGAACGACCTTTTGAAGGTATTCGCATGGCTGCTTGCTTGCATGTGACCACTGAAACTGCCAATTTGATGAAAACCCTCCAGGCTGGTGGTGCTGATGTGGTTCTGGTGGCTTCTAACCCGTTATCCACCCAGGATGATGTGGCCGCTTCCCTGGTTATGCATAATGAGATCCCGGTTCACGCCATTAAGGGTGAGGATAATGTAACTTACTACAAACATATCAACGCTGCTATCGACCATAAACCACATGTGACGATGGATGATGGTGCCGACGTGGTCAGCACACTGCATAAAGACCGACGTGATGCGCTGGAAGGTGTTATTGGTGGTACAGAAGAAACAACAACCGGAGTGATCCGCTTAAGGGCGATGGCAGCGGACGGCGCTCTAGAATTTCCAGTGGTCGCTGTAAATGATGCCATGACTAAGCACTTTTTTGATAATCGCTATGGCACAGGTCAGTCCACTATGGATGGCATCATTCGGGCTACTAATGTCCTGATAGCCGGGAAAACCTTTGTAGTCGGTGGTTACGGCTGGTGTGCTCGTGGTTTGGCGATGAGAGCCCGGGGTATGGGCGCGAATGTGGTAGTGACAGAAATTGATCCCCTCAAAGCTTTGGAAGCGGTGATGGATGGCTTCCGGGTGATGCCAATGGTTGAGGCGGCGCCGATTGGCGATATTTTCTGTACCCTGACCGGAGATCTGCATGTTCTGGATTCACACCATTTTGAGACCATGAAGGACGGAGCGATCATATCCAACTCAGGCCACTTTAACGTTGAGATCAATATCCCCGCCCTGGAAGATATGGCAGAGGAAAAGATCCGGGTTCGGCCGATGATTGACCAGTACCTGATGTCGGACGGACGGCGTTTGAATTTGCTGGCCGAAGGCCGGTTGGTAAATCTGGCCGCAGCGGAAGGCCATCCCTCCAGTGTGATGGATATGTCCTTTGCCAACCAGGCATTAAGCGCCGAATATTTGATCAAGAACGCTGACACGCTTAAAGACAAGGTTTATCCTGTACCGGCCGCGATCGATGCTGAAATTGCCCGCTTGAAACTGGAATCGATGAGCATCAATATCGATATTCTGACGGAGGAACAGACCAAGTACCTCAACTCCTGGCAGGAAGGAACATAGGATTCCTTCTTGACTTCGAAAACAATAACCCCGGGCTTTGTCCCGGGGTTGTGTATTTAAGGTACGATGTCCTTCTTAAAGGACTTAGTACCTATTTTTTTTCGAACCAGAGTACAATTTAAAAAAGATCGAATTTGTCACTAATAGTTATTCCTTTATGTGTTCCTGAGGAAAATAGATCCAATGGAAGGTGTTTATGACAGATCTTTCCCGAAAGAACTTCCTGCATTTCCTGGTCGCTAGTATAGGTAGTTTATACCTGTCAGGTTGTTTGAATCAGGAAAAGCTGCTATCTAGATCTTTATCCCCCGATAAGATTACTCCCACGCCTTATTTGCCTGGTTCCAAAGATACTGAAGAAGACCATGCAGCTGAATCAGAGGAATTACCCACCCAAGAACCTTCAGCTACCCCCAACCCTGAATATCCAGATCTGGTTGTAGCTCGCAAGGGTGATCCTGAGGAAATGGTCAATGCAGCTGTTTCTGCTTTGGGTGGTATGGACCGTTTTGTGAAACCGGGGGACGTTGTGGTTGTAAAACCCAACATCTGTGCTTCTTATCATAGTTATGAATACGCCGCGACAACCAATCCCTGGGTCGTAGGTGCAGTAGTGAAACTTGCCATCGAGGCTGGCGCAAAACAGGTCAAAGTCATGGATTTTCCATTCGGTGGTACTGCTGAGCAAGCTTACCGCAAATCAGGTATCCAGGCAGAAGTTCAAAAAGCAGGCGGCAAGATGGTGGTTATGTCCAATATCAAATTTATTGAAACGGCAATCCCTGACGGGAAGGATCTAAAATCAGCCAGGATTTATGATGATGTATTGCGAGCAGATGTGTTGATCAATGTCCCGATAGCTAAACACCATGAGCTGGCCCGTTTAACATTGGCGATGAAAAACCTGATGGGCGTTATCTATAACCGCCCTTCTATGCATGCCAATCTGGGACAGCGTTTGGCGGACCTCAGTACAAGGGTTCGATCTCACCTGGTTATCGTGGACGCAGTTCGCATGTTAATGGCTCACGGCCCAACCGGAGGTAATCTCGCTGATGTAAAGAAAGCGGACACGATCATCGCTTCCCCGGATATTATCGCTGCCGATAGTTATGGGGCGACCCTATTTGGATATGAACCAGAACAACTCGAATATATCAAGAAAGGGGTTCAAATGGGATTGGGAATTAAGAACCTTGACAAGCTACATATCGAGGAGATCAACCTTGGCTGAAATGGGAAATTTCGGGAGTAAAGGAATCTCGTCATCCCAATGGGTGAAAATAAGAAAGATCAGCCAATTGGTTTTTTTTATTATTTTCCTGGTTTTATTCTTTTGGTCCAGACGGGAGTTTTACCTTAATCCATCTGTCGAATCCGGTTTCAAAGAAAATCTGATCAATATACCTTTAAAACTGGATCCCCTGGTCATGATAGCCCAGGCTATCGCCAGCCGAAAGATCCTGCAAGGTTCACTGCTGGCAGTTTTCACGCTGATCCTCACTTTTTTCCTGGGAAGGGTCTGGTGTGGTTGGTTCTGCCCCATGGGAACGATCTTGGAGTGGCTACCCCTCCGTTCCTGGAAAAAGAACCAGCCATCGGTTCCAGAATGGTTGCGAGGGATCAAGTATGTTTTATTGATGACAATATTATTTTCCGCGTTATTCACAAACCTGACTTTGTTATTCCTGGATCCATTGACTATTGGTTACAGGACCCTCACCACAGCTATCTGGCCGGGCATGGATAAGATCGTAACGTTCCTGGAGCTGCAACTGATTAATGTTCCATTTTTATCTGGTGCGGTGGGCGGGTTTGATTCTTTGATCCGTCCCGCGATCTTACCGCCCCATCCGGCTTTTTTTCGCTATGGGCTTTTGTACTTTGGTTTTTTCATCAGCCTTGTAGTGTTGAACGTCCTGGCGCCCCGCTTCTGGTGCCGCTACATCTGCCCGCTGGGAGGATTATTAGGATTGCTGGGGAAGGTCAGCCTGGTGGGTTGTGAAATCTCAAGTGGATGTTCAACGTGTGGCATATGTGTTCCCAGCTGTCCGACAGGTGCGATCAAGGATCAAGGCCAGGTATACTGTGATCCTGGAGAATGCACCATGTGTTTGGTTTGTGCTGAGAATTGTCCAGGAGATGCAGTAAAATTCCCATTTAAGGTATCTAATTTCCTTCGCCAGCCATATGATATCGATCGCCGCAAGGTTCTATTATCAATGGGGGCCACTGCTGTAGGTGTGGGTTTGCTGGAAACTAATTTTGCAGGGCAATTGCAGCCGCCTGCCCCGATCCGGCCTCCGGGAGCATTGAATGATAAGCTGCTGAGTACCTGTATTCGTTGTGGGCAATGCAGTACTGTTTGTCCGACCAATGCTATTCAGATGGCGGTTCTTGATGGCGGTATGGAGGGTTTTTGGACTCCTGTGATCGTTCCCCGGATAGGATATTGTGATTATTCCTGCCAGGCCTGTGGACAGGTCTGTCCAGTTGAGGCTATCCCGCCTCTGTCTCTCGAGGAAAAGCGGATACAGATCATTGGTAAAGCCCACATCAATCGTGACCGCTGTCTGCCGTGGGCTGATAACCAGGAATGTATCGTTTGTGAGGAAATGTGCCCGGTTCCGGATAAAGCTATTGAACTCGAGCTGGTTGAAGTGCCAGATGGTGAGGGAGGTATCAAAACACTCCAGCGACCGGTTGTGGTTCGCAAGCTCTGTATTGGCTGCGGTATTTGTGAAAATAAATGTCCAGTCTCAGGAGAAGCCGCGATCCAGATATGGGTGCCCTCCCATGGAAACCAGAAGGGGAACAATCAACATGGCTGGCAGTAATCCGATTCTGATCACCTGGATATTCTGTGTGAACATGACAGGTTTATTCAATGGTAATGAAAACCTTCCCGAAACCAAATACTTCAGCATCAAACACAAATATCAATCCTGCTGAATTCGCCGGAACTTGGAAACCAATTTGTCCCCGGACCCGTTCCCCAGGTTGGAGTTCGTCGTCTGGCAAACCGCTGTCGATGATTGATTGGGCTCCGAGGTGGAAAGTGTATTTTTCCCCAGTGCTGTCTTTCAGGTACATCTGCACAATGCTGGCAATCTCTTGGACAGACTCTCCCTGGTTTTCGGCTTGAACATCAACTGAAACAAACTTATACCCTTCTTTAGGTTTGACAAGATCAGTTCCTGCAGGATAAGAAACTTCCAGTACCTGGATGGTCAAGCCTGATATTTCGATCTTTTCTCCAACTGAGAAAATTTCCTGCCGATGAGCCAAATTCAGGTCAGGTGGGGGATCCATGGCGACAGGTGTAGAACCGAGATTCACCGAAACTTCCCCGATCCCCATCAGATTCTCCTCATAAACGAAAATAAAATTAATTAGATCTTCAGGGACATGAAAACCGACTTTTCCGCGGATGACTTCTCCTGGATTCACTTCGCCGTTTGGCGTGTTGCTGCCGGAAGCGATATTTGCTTTCCCATTGATATTATATTTTTGTCCGGAGGGATCTTTTAATGTCATTTGAAAGACCGGGGAACTGTTAAAAGATCTTTCACCCTGATTAGCGATCATCAAATCCACTACCAGGTATTTTTTTCCGACATCCGGGGGATTGAAATCGCCTCCCGGGGGTTGATCCCATCCCAGAACGACCAGAACTGCATTATTGATACTAATGATGTCCCCAACTTCATAAATGATCTCTTGGGCTGTCTGGATAGTTTCCCCACTGGGGGTCTGGTCATTAACACCAATATCACCGATTTTAGTAGGTTGTTTTTCCACCTGGCAGCTTGTTAAAAATAGAGCCAGGGTGATAAGTAATGCGAAAATTTTTAAAGTAGAACGATTCATTTTATCTTCCTTGCCAATAGACGATTATTGGCCTTAATTCTATCTGGTTTATCATTCTGCGTACATATCTATAGTACAAGTTGAGTTAAGCTTTAGTTTAAGAGGAATTAGCTTTCCTCTAGCGGTAGAGGGAAAATATCTAAATATTTGGTTTGTTCAATACAGGATTATCTAGCTTTGTAATGTGGTAAAATTCTGTCCCACAGAATAAGAGGTTGTCATATTTAACCTTGTTGAGCTCAGACCGCCTGAACCGGGTTCATTGGAATCATGGAGAAAATGATGGTCATCGACAACGTCAAACAGTTTCTCTCAAATCCCCCTCACGATCTTTCTGATCCAAAACTATATTTGAATAGGGAATTTAGTTGGCTGCGATTTAATGACCGAGTGTTGGAAGAAGCACTGGATGAATCCCATCCCCTATTAGAGAGATTGAAGTTCCTGGCTATCTTCTCCAGCAATCTGGATGAGTTCTTTATGATCCGGGTTTCAGGTTTGATCAGGCAGATGGAAGCAAGTGCCCACAAAACTCCCCCGGACGGGTTTTTGCCATCCGAGCAGATCGCCATGATCCGCCAAAGACTTCAGCCGACGCTGGAGGAACAATATAACTGTTGGAAAAATGATCTCCAACCAAAACTGGAAGAGCAGGGCATCAAGATCCTTCATTACACAGAGCTCAAGCGCAAACAGCGGAAAATCCTGCGGAGATATTTTAAGAAAGAGATCTATCCAGCATTAACTCCCTTGGCTTTTGATCCCGGGCATCCTTTTCCCCATATTTCAAATCTATCTATAAACCTGGCAGTCGTAGTCCACGACCCCAAACATGGCCAGCGTTTTGCTCGCTTGAAGGTTCCCAAAATCTACTCTCGCTTGATCGCAATTCCAAGTGAAGAAACAGCTGATGAATTCCAGGAGTTGGGGTTGAATGATCGCAGTTCAACGATATTCGTCTGGTTGGAGGAGGTCGTAAAGGCTAACCTTGATCTGCTTTTCCCGGGTTTAAAGGTAGAGGCAGCTTACCCGTTCAGGGTTACAAGAGATGCTGATCCAGAAATTGAAGAAGATGAAGCTTCTGATCTACTTTCTGCCATTGAGGAAAGTGTTCGTGTGAGGCAGTTTGGTTCTGCGATCCGCCTCGAGATTGACATCACGATGCCAGACCAGGTTAGGGATATTTTGCAAACCAATTTAGATGTTGCTTCTTATCAGATCTATGTAGTGGATGGCCCGATAGGATTGAGCGATGCCATGGAATTAATGGGCATCAATCGCCCCGAACTAAAGGATACCCCATTTAAACCTTCAATTCCAGCTTCCCTCTCAACAGAGGAAAGCATCATTTCTGTCATTCGTAGGAAAAATGTGCTGCTTTACCATCCTTATGATAGCTTTGACCCGGTGATCCGATTCATACGGGAAGCAGCCCGGGATCCAGAGGTGCTAGCAATAAAAATGACCTTGTACAGGGTTGGGCCAGATTCCCCGATTGTTGCCGCTTTAATGGATGCCCGAGAAAACGGTAAACAAGTTGCAGTCCTGGTTGAATTGAAAGCCCGTTTTGATGAAGAGAATAACATTGTCTGGGCCAAAGCCCTGGAGCGGGCTGGAGTTCATGTTGTTTATGGATTGATAGGATTAAAAACCCATGCCAAGGTGAGTGTAGTGATCCGCCACGAACAGGACGGTATCAGGCGCTATATTCATATGGCCACGGGAAATTATAACGCTGTCACCGCCAGATTGTATTCCGATATTGGGTATTTCACCTGTGATTCGGCTATCGGAAAAGATGTATCAGCCCTTTTTAATGGATTGACCGGATATTCGCGAAACGAAGAATATAAGAAATTACTGGTTGCACCAGGGGATATGTTAAAAGGCATAATTTTCAGGATCCAAAGAGAGATAGAAGCCCATAAAGAAAGTGGTGATGGATACCTCGCATTTAAAATGAATTCGCTCGTAGATACTCACTGTATCAAGGCTTTATATCAGGCTTCTCAGGCTGGGGTGAAAATTGATATTCAAGCCCGTGGGATCTGCTGCCTCAGGCCAGGGGTGAAGGGGATAAGTGAAAACATATCCGTCACATCAATTGTTGGAAGATTCCTCGAACATCCCCGGATATATTATTTTCGGAATGGAGGAAACGAGGAAATCTTGTTGGGAAGCGCAGATTTAATGCCGAGAAACCTCTATCGCAGGGTGGAGACACTATTCCCTGTAGAAGATGAAAGCATTATGGCGTCCATCCGGGATGAGATCCTGAATATTCATTTGAAGGATAACGTAAAATCCAGAAAGATGATGCCAGATGGCAGTTATGAAAAAGTTATACCAGCTGATGGCGATGATGAGCTGAATTCCCAGGAATGGATGATCAAGAACAGGGGTGTCTGGCATCATGCGGAGTAGCGCCACCGGGTAAGCTGATGTGCTCGGGATGGGGGGTAATTATTTAGATTCCCTCGAGAGGGGACTATTTTCAAGCAAGATAATATTTGATCTTCTGGTATCAGTCTAAAATCAAACTGGTGGGGAAAAACTGTCAAATATCACTTCTTTCTGATATGCCTTAGCCATCAGAGGGAGCGCGTTCCTGGCAGCTTGCCACAGCTCAACAACCGGATATTGATTGGCAATTAATGTGATCCTGAGCTGATTCTCGTCCCACGTGGTAATAACATCGGTGATATTGGCATTCCGTCCGCGTTCCAGACATTCTGCAAGCCGAAGAATCGCTGCCAGTCGCATAAGCAGAGCAAGATCTTTTTTATTAAGCAACTTTTTGTAATCGTTTAATTCAGGCTGGCCTTTGCGATGGTAGCGGCAGAGCAGGGCGATTAGAGCCGTTTCGCGGGAGGAATAACCGGGCAAACCGTTATATTCCAGCAAAGTCTGGGAGTGTTTATGGTGGCTGCTGTAGCCTATGATCCGGCCCAGGTCATGCAGTAACGCAGCAGCGTGGAGGATTTCCTTTTCCTTGGTTCCATACCCATGTAAAGGTCCAAGCTGTTCAAATAACGTTCCTGCTAGAAAACTAACATGGTTAGCATGTTCTTTTTCGTACTGATAATTTCTAGCCAGGTTCAAGGTACTGAACCGTCGGACACTTGGAATGATAGGGGGATCAAGATGGGCCCAAAATAATTCATAAAAAACACCTTCTCGGAGGCCACCAACCGAGAGTTCCATTTGATCGATATCTAGCCTGTTCATGACTTCCAAAAGCACCATTGCACCAGGAAGGATAATATCAGCCCTGTCACTGCTGATTCCCGGTATTTTTTGCCGTTCCTTTAATGGAAGCTCTTTGAACAAATTGATGCTTTCTTGAATGGAAGATTTTTTTAGCACAAAACCGTGCTGGGTATTAAGTGGGTATTTCTGACGATTGGCTTCAATTAACGCCAGGTTCCTGATGGTGCCGCCCAGGCCGATCAGTCTTTGACTGGTTTTCTCTAGCAGCCATTTTATGGTATCTAGTTGATTTGAGATCTCCTTCTCGATTGCCCTGAATTCCTTCTTTGGAATAGGATCCCTGGACACGAATCTTTCACTCAGGGCCAATGCTCCCAGTAAGAGGGATTTTCCCTGGACAAAATTCCTCTTTTGAATATCACTTAGCTGGATACTTCCACCACCGATGTCTAGGACAACACCATCCTGGAGTTCAATTTCGTTCAATGCACCCAGTGTGTCGTAATAAGCTTCCTTGTCTCCATCCAGAAGCTGAATAGAAATTCCGATTTCATCTTCAACCTGCTTTAGAAAAGCGGGACCATTGGCTGCTTCGCGGACTGCACTGGTTGCAGTTGCCAGGATCTTGTTTACATTGGTTTGTTGGCAGAAATCCTTATAAAGGCGGAGTGTGTATAGACCCCTGGTAATCGCTTCCTGACTCAAGCCATTTTTAGTTAATCCCTTCTGCAGCCGGACAACCTCTCTGACTTCATCCACCAGACGATAAGAGAACCCCAATCTGGTTTCCATGATGATCAGACGATTTGTATTAGATCCAAGGTCAATGACAGCGATTCGCTGGGCTTGTGTATCGTTCATAAAGAATTAGGCTGAGAAACGCAAGTGGTGATTTTTCAATCGTGTCCGGATGGTTAGCTTTCAGATAGTATATCATTATTGATTTTCGGTCAAATTGGTCTATTGGCTGTCATACTTGACAACGCCATTTTATTATGGGATAATACTATTGTAATAATACACTAGTACAATAGGAAAATATGAAACTTACCATAGATCCTGAGAGCAGTGTACCAATATATATCCAGATCGAGGACAGTATTCATTCCATGATTGCCGCCGGACAAATTCAGCCGGGAGAACAGCTGCCAACGATCAGAGAATTGGCGGCGGACATTCGTGTCAATTTGAATACTGTTGCCAGGGCGTATTTTGAATTGGACAGAGAAGGGGTGATCTCAACCCAACGAGGGAAGGGGACATTTGTATCAGGAGTTCCTGACCAAAAACAGATTGAGAAGAAACGGCAAAAATTGCTTCACTCGATTATATTATCTGCCCTGGAAGAGGCCCACGGGCTTGGGTACAGCATAAAGGAAATCAAGGCAGCATTCCGGGATGAAATGAATAGTTGGAATAAGGAATAAGGAAAAGGAAACTAACAGATCGAACGTACAGGAGGTAAGGAAAAATGGTTATCAAACCTACAGGCATGAATTTTGATTTTAATAAGAAAAAGGAAAGCCAGGTAAATGGTGTGGCAGTTCTGGGTTTTGTTATTCTGATGCTGGTATCACTAGGCATTATGACCTGGATGATTATCGAAGGGTCCCGGGTTCTCTGGATCATAGTCGAAATGCTGGTTTTGAATATCATAGGTTTTTATGTGCTGCTGGCATTCAAGGTTGCAGAACAGTGGGAAAAAGCTATCCTTTTACGGTTGGGACGTTTTGTGGGATTAAAGGGACCTGGTCCGTTCTGGATCATCCCTGTCTTCGATACTATTCCGGCCTGGATCGATCACCGGGTTATGGTGACTTCCTTCACAGCGGAAAGGACGTTGACAAAAGACACTGTGCCGGTCGATGTGGATGCAGTTTTATTCTGGGTGGTCTGGGATGCTGAAAAGGCCGCTTTGGAAGTTGAAAATTATCGGCAGGCGATCTCCTGGGCCTCACAAACCGCATTGCGTGAGATCATCGGTCAAATGGAGCTGGCAGATATTCTTGTCGGTCGGGCGCGAATGGACGAAGAGTTGCAGCGTATCATTGATGAAAGAACCACACCCTGGGGTATTACTGTACAATCTGTTGAGATCAGAGATGTTGTTATCCCCGGCGCATTGGAAGACGCCATGAGCAGACAAGCCCAGGCAGAACGGGAACGCCAGGCCAGGGTAATTCTGGGTGAAAGTGAGGAACAAATCGCTGATTCCTTTGCCAAAGCATCGGAAGCATACAGAGATAATCCGACTGCACTTCACTTGCGGGCTATGAATATGCTCTTTGAAGGGTTAAAAGAACGCGGTGCTATGGTGATCGTACCTTCCAGTGCTGTGGATACCATGAACCTGGGAGGGCTAGCGGGTATAACAGCGATGGCTGATATGGCCCAGCGCTATGATGAGTCAGATAAAAAAGAGAAAGGAGAATAAATTGACCGAACAAGAAGAGCTGAAAGCAGATGTAATTGAAGTAACCGTCAGTGGCACATTTAAGACAGAACATGTCTTCAATACCTCGGAGGGCATTTTGGGTGCTTTGACGATCAAAGGAAGTAAAGGGGAGGGAAGTTTTGTTGGTGCAGATGAAGTTGTTTTGGATTTCAAAAAACCCAGTGTTTGGAAGAACATTTATGAACTTCAGGAAGGATCTTCCTCAATTGGCAAGGCCCATCCTCCTAAAAAACTAAAAAGAGCTTTTGAAATAGATCTCGAAGGAGAGATCTATCATCTTGAGCCAGGCGGCAGCAAAATGCGCAGCTGGACGCTAAATAATGCTCATGGTCAAGGGATTTGTGAGATCCTTCCCAGGGGTGCATTAAAAAGAGGCGCATTCCTCAGGATCGGAGCAGAGATCCCACTGAAATTACTTGTTTTCTCGTATTGTCTGGTAGTGAAACGCTGGCAGGAAGAAGCATCTGCAGCTTCGGCTGCTTGATTATAAAATTAATCTGAGCAATTTTTGGAGGCAGATAGAAAGATGGCAGTTGTTGAAGTAAAGAATTTGTATAAATCCTATGCTGATGTATTGGCTGTTGCCGATATGACTTTTTCTGTTGAAAAGGGAGAGATCCTGGGTCTGATCGGGCCAAATGGGGCTGGAAAGAGCAGTGCAATAAAAATGATCCTGGATTTCATGAAACCGGATGCAGGTACTGTAAAGATCTTTAATCAGCCGATGAATGAACTATTCAAAGATCGTATTGGCTATTTACCTGAAGAAAGAGGATTGTATAAGAGATTAACAGCCATTGAATTGATCCTTTATCTTGCCTCCTTAAAAGGAATGGATAGAAAGGTAGCTGAAGAAAGGGCTAATGTACTGCTCGACCGGGTGGGTATGCTCGAGAATAAACATAAGAAAAACAAGGAGATGAGCAAAGGCATGGGCCAGCTGATCCAGTTTATTGTCACTGTCGTCCATGAGCCAGACTTGATCATTCTTGACGAACCTTTCACTGGGCTGGACCCGATCCGAACAGAATCCGTTCAGGCGATAATAAGTGATCTAAGAGGTCAGGGAAAGGCAGTCATTCTGAGTACTCATCAAATGAATAAGGTCGAAGAACTCTGTGACGATGTATTGATGATCAATAAAGGTCATACGGTATTGTATGGAGATATCCCCGCATCCAGGGCTAAGTTCAGGAAACATTCTGTTCGGATTTATTCAAACAGCCAATGGAGTGATCTCAAGGGTGTAGTAGAGACCAAATCTCATAATGGATTTGTTGAACTGATGCTGGAACCCGAGGTTTCTTCCCAGCAAATCCTTGATCAATTGAGGGAGCAGGGAGTTGATATAAACCGTTTTGAAGTGACGACACCCTCACTAAACGAGATCTTCTTAGAGCTTGCAGGGGGCACATCTTGAATAAAGTTATCCTTCTGTTTAAACATGAATTCATCCAGGCAATTAAAAAACCGGGGTATATCATTCTGACACTCGCGATCCCTGTGTTGGCGCTGATCACTATAGGAGTTGTACAATTATTTTCATCTCTATTCGAGCCGGCTGCTGATGAATTAACCCGGGTAGGCTATGTGGATCAAGTAGGTATTTTTAACGAATATACAGATCTTGGATTCATCCAATTTATTCCATTTGTTACAGAAGATGATGCGATTGCCTCGCTGCTGGAAAATAAAATTAATGAATTTATCCTGATACCCCCGGATTATTACACGACGGTATCGGTCCAACGTTATACCATGTCGAGGGAATTCGAGACACCGGTCGGCAAAAGATATGCCATAGATAACTTTCTGACCAGAAATATATTAAAAGATAAGGTACCTCCGGAAGTAATTGAAAACGTATTATCCCCATTGAATATCAGTGTTATCAGATTGGCTGAAAATGGATTGATGGCAGATTCTCAAAATAATATTGGGAATATCATTATCCCTGGTATATATGCTTTTTTATTGAGCATGGCTTTGTTGTTTGGTAATAACTCCCTGATCAGCGGATTGGGAGAGGAAAAGGAAAGTCGATTAATCGAAGTATTAACCTCTTCAGTATCTGTTAGCCAGATGTTAATAGGGAAAGTCCTGGCTCTCGGCGCAGCGGGATTACTTCAGGTCCTGTTGTGGTTGGTATCGGGTCCATTGATTCTGGATCTGGCCTCATTAACTTTTGGTGGATTGTTGGCGAACATCCAGATTCCCCCTAACTTCATTTTCTTTGGTGTTATCTATTTTGTACTTGGTTATTTGCTTTTTGCTGTGCTAGCAGTGATGATAGGCGGAATTGTATCCACCGCAGCAGATGGACATAACCTCTCCATGTTCTACATCATGGCAGGATATATTCCCTTGTGGACTTTTGGCGCGTTTATCAGCTTTCCAGAACACCCGATTTGGATTATGCTTACTATTTTTCCGATCACTGCTCCAACCCAAACAATGTTGAGGTTGGGTGTGTCTGATATCCCGACCTGGCAACTAACCGCGAGTTTGGGCGTGTTGATATTATCTATTGCCATCGGGCAATTCTTGTCCGTAAAAATATTCAGAACATTTATGTTAATGTATGGAAAAAGACCAAGGGTAAGAGAGATTTTCAAGGCATTGAGATCTTCTTAGTATCAAATTTTCAATTTTGATCTCATAAATAGCGTAGTAGTAAATAGCTGTAAACCAACTAGGTTTACAGCTATTTCATTTTATATTAAAGGTAGATTACAATAACTGGAAAGATCTGCTTCCCTATTCGAGGAGCAATCCATGAGTGAAAAAAGACGAATATTGGTCAAAAACACCACCAGGGAATTCTATCGGGAAGGAAAGAAAACGCCTGATTACTCGCTGTTTGATTTTGTGCATGGCTATATGTACTCAAAATGGCCTTATTTATATATCAGCGTTGCTCTTGGGGAGCACCGTTTGTACAAAGTTATCCAACCGATATTCCTATTTATTCAATCGATTATGGAACCCTCTCAAGAGGATGAATCCAAGGAATTTGTAAATGCCTGGGCGAATGCGTATCACGGAAAGGTTGTCCCGATCGATGAGGCAAAACGATTGGTATCGATCCGGGAAGAGATTGTGATCAAAAATTTAGAACAGGTAATTCCATTTCCCCGTGCCAGGGATATCATTATGCATAACCCGCAAAGGATCGTTGCCCTGGATTGCCCCTGCCGCTTAGCTCGAGAAAACCACTGCACACCTGTAGATGTTTGTCTGATCGTTGGAGACCCGTTTGCCAGTTTTATCCTGGAACACCAACCTGAGAAATCACGCCTGATCTCAAGCGAAGAAGCGATGGATATCCTAGAAGCCGAACACGACCGCGGTCATGTCTCACATGCATTCTTTAAAGATGCCATGCTAAATCGGTTTTATGCAATCTGTAATTGCTGCTCCTGCTGTTGTGGGGCGTTCCAGGCTCATAATAATGGTACACCGATGCTCATGACATCCGGATATACCGCCTATGTTGATCATGCGCTCTGTGAAGGATGTGATTCCTGCAGCGATTTTTGTCAATTTTCTGCAATTGAGATGGTGGCAGGACAGGCGGTGATACACAGTGATGATTGTTTTGGATGCGGGGTCTGTGTTGATAAATGTGCCCAGGAGGCGATCACCCTTCGGCGTGATCCTGCTAAAGGGGTTCCTCTGGAAATTCACAAATTGATGGAAGAAGCCGCTTTAGCTAAATAATGTATTTTCAATGAATTGAAATGATCTGGCAGCCAGTTGTCCGGATAAGGGTTTGGGGTTGAATGCTGAAAATTGCATGATGTGATCCTGCTGCAGCCCAGATGATTGCGTGATCCAGAAGATCCTGATCTATATAGATCGGGATTTCTTTTATTAATCCATAAGGCGAAACTGCCCCAATTGCAAAGCCGGTTTCTTTACGGACAAAATTTGGCGACGCGAATTTTATTTCCTCTCCAAGTTGAGCGCCGACAAGTTTTTCATCTACCTTGTTTGCCCCGCTGGCCAGGATCAGGATCGGTTTCTGGCTGGCCACTGTTTGAAAAACCAGGGATTTGACGATCTGGCTAACCTGGCATTTTGCAGCTGCCGCAGCTTCTTTTGCTGTTCTTGTGATGTCTGGAAGTTCCTGAACTGTAACTGGAAGATCGAGAGATTTCAGGACATCTGCTACGCGTTTAACGCTGGATATCTTCTTGGCCATGGCGGTCTAACTGTCCTCTGAGACTTTTTCCACGACGGATATCTCAACATAGAAGGGATCTCCAAACCGATTGCCGTCAGAATCGTATGCCTGCCACCAGGAATTGTACCGGCCTGGATTATCTGGCGCACGGAATGTAACTTCTAGGATTGCCTTGGTGGATTGACGGGCTGGATATAATCCCTGCACTTTTTCAGCTCCCAGCGCCAAACCTGAAATCAACTGAAGGGAATAAGAAGAGTTCCAATTGCAGCTTCCGGTGTTTTTGATCAACCACTGTTTTATGATCTTCTCACCCGGTAGGACTTCTGCGCCATCAGGGATGGTCAGGTCATCTAGAAACTCTAGTTGGTTCTCACAATTGGCCTGTCTGGTTGGAAGGGGAGTCGGTGCTGATTCAGCGCTCAACTGCTGGGCTGGATTAGAAGTAGGCGGCACAAAATGTGCCGCCTCGGTTGGTAGAGGTGTTGCGGACCCAGATTGGCATCCGGTTATTAGAAACAACAGAATGATCCAAAAATTGGTCCTGAGAGCATTCGGCCAGATATTATTCAACCACGGGAGTTGTTTCATCGGTTTCTGTTTCGTCGTCAAATTCAGATTGGTCCATTACTAAAGCACGGACGGCATCTTCGATTTCCTGTGTGAAATCTAGATTCTCTTTCAAATAAATCTTGGCTTTTTCTCGTCCCTGTGCAATTCGAAGGTCACTACCATAATAATAAAAGGATCCTCGTTTTTCGATCACGGCAACCTCAACCGCCAGGTCAAGAATATCACCAGACCGGGAGATACCCTCGTCATGCATGATATCGAATTCAGCAGTTCTGAAGGGGGCGGCAACCTTATTCTTGACGACCCGAACCCGGGTCCGGCTGCCGACGATCTCTGTGCCGGACTTAATGGATTGAATTCTGCGAACATCAAGCCGGATCGAGCTGTAAAATTTTAATGCCCGGCCGCCAGGGGTCGTTTCAGGATTTCCAAATACTACGCCGATCTTTTCTCGAAGCTGGTTTGTGAAAATCAGGCAGGTATTGGTTTGTTTAATGGCACCGGATAATTTCCGGAGTGCCTGGGACATCAAACGAGCCATTAATCCCATATGAGAATCGCCCATATCCCCTTCAATCTCTGCCCGTGGAACGAGGGCTGCAACAGAGTCAATGACGATGATATCCACTGCGCCGGACCGGATCAGGGATTCGGCGATTTCCAGAGCCTGTTCGCCCGTATCCGGTTGGGAGATCAGCAGGTTATCGATATCCACGCCTGTCTTGGCTGCATATGAAGGATCAAGCGCGTGTTCCATGTCAATAAATGCGGCTGTCCCACCTTGCTTCTGGGCTTCCGCAACGATATGCTGACAGATTGTAGTCTTTCCGGATGCTTCAGGGCCATATATTTCAGTCACTCTACCGCGGGGAATACCTCCCACACCGAGTGCAAGATCGAGGGATAAAGTACCTGTGGGAATCACATCCACGGATAAGCCTTGTGCATCCCCCAATTTCATAATAGCCCCTTCTCCGAAGCGTTTTGTGATCTCCTGGAGCGTTTTATCTAATGCTGCTTTACGTGGATCGTCCGCCATTTATTCCTCCTCAGAATGCGTCGCATTTCAGGCTGATATGCTGATTTTAGTGTAGCACAAATGTTCTAAACGTCAAGGGGAGGGCGAGAAAATATATTCCAGGGGTGTAGGACCCTCGTCTGAGAATCCTCGCCAGACATGGAACTTAAAGAAGGTTACCTGACCGGGTTTGATCTCTACGGTTTCCTGGTAGGAAAAACCGATATTGGTAACCGGGATCGAAATCAGATATTTTCCAGCTGGGATATTAGAAACTGTCAGGTTTTCCTTATAATATGGATCGCTGTTAATGGCATCATATTGGTAGGATTTTGCGATCCAAAGATGATCATTTGTGTCATTTGGATCTAAATTATCTTCGCTGCGGTATACATAAACAACCTGTTGTTCGTGCTGCCGGCCATCATAAGTCAGAATCTGGCCGACCAGGACACCCCATCCCTGGGGAGGGGAAATCCAAAGATCCGGGTTGCGGGTTGAGAAGTACTCATTCTTTCCGACCCGGACTTCAAAATGCAGGTGAGGTCCGGTGGTTATACCGGTATTGCCCATATAGCCGATCTTCTGCCCAGCTTCCACTTCCTCTTCCTCAACCACCAGGATTTCATCCAGATGGGCGTATAAGGTATATAAAGGTTCTCCCTGGTAACTGAATGAGTGCTGAATGACTATAGCTTTCCCATAGGGATCGTCGTAGACATCATTTCCACCCCGGTAGACACCCTGGCCGGCATAGACAACTATGCCCTCTCCAGCTGCCAGAATTGGCGTGCCAATATCACCCGGGATATCTATCCCGGTATGGACGACGTTTTCGAAAAAAACATCCCCATAACCATAATTGGAATAAGCTGCTTCGATATCAAAGGCCGCAATCGGATTCAGGAAATAAAAGTGATCATGTTGGCTTGGTATCCAAGGGACAGGATACACAGGAGGGCGCCAGGGATCGATGTTGTTCCTGGGATCCGGTGGTAGTGAGAATTCAGGGGTCGTGAGGGGTGGGGTGGGTGTGGGACTGAGTTCAGGGATAGCAGTAAGTGTTGGTGTGGCAAGGTTTTGGCTTACATGAGTATCTGTGGGTAATAAAGACAATTCAGTAGGAATCGGAAGATCGGGGCTGGGAGTGGACATTGATACCGAATCCGGCTGACAGCCTTGAAGTAGAATAACAGCTATCATCAGGATCGGAATATGCACCACTGAGGTTCCCAATCTAGAGCCTAACCTGCTTTGATGGATTCTGGATAATTTAGTCATTAGTTGTTATGGATTGGCGCTGAGATCCAGTTGTTGGATATCAGCTTCGGAATAGAGTTGGAGCAGGGCTGTTTGCAGACTCATATCTTGAGTAAACGCAAAATATTGGTACCGGGATGCAGATTCCGAGAATTGCCAGATTGATTCTGCGGGAAATCGTTTCCAGCCATAGGCGTCTGCTAATGCTGTGAAATCAACCCAATATCCTTCCTGAACATGCTGAGATCTGGCTCCGCCATTTTCATATTGGTAATTATTTCCTGAATATCTAGCGTTAAAACTCCAATTAAAATCATGAAGCGGTTTTCCATACAAACCCTGTTGGTTATTGGTTCGGATATAAACCCGCCAATAAGTTTGATCCCGGTATTCTTCCTTAACGAGGATCAACCAATTTGCCATCCGCGGGATGTCATCAATTGTAATTCCGCGTCCGGTGAATAACCACTCTAAACTCACTCCTGGTGTGAGGGGTTCATTGATTGGGACAAAAGCATTTTCCAGGGTGGAGAGGAAATCCCAACCAGTGCTATCTCTGACGGCTTGACGGAGGGATGAGAATGAGCCAACAGCATCTTGGTTAAACTGCGGGTTGGGTGCGACCAGATTTCTCAATTGAATTAAGTCCATTCTCTCTTCAGCTTGTTCAGCTGCTGATCCCTCAGCAGGAACCCAGAGGGGAGTTGGTTCGGGAACAGGATCCAAATTGGATTGATAAATAAAAGCATTGGCCGCACTCCAGCTGATCCCTTCTACATGACCGGGCATTTTGACGGCTGGCATCATGACCTGTGATGAATCTTCAAATCCTGGATAGGCAGTGAGGTAAGTATCATAAGGGTTTTTCAGCACTGTGTATAAGATCTCTCCATTACCTGACCATAGCGGCCAGTCTCCGTTGCCAGTGATAACTGGGTCTCTTTCGGGATCATTTGAATCCCAGGTAATCAGGGAGTGATTTCCTTCTTCAGTGACAATCGACCAGGTAAGATATCTCCCATCGGGGGACCAGATAGGATGATTTGCGGATATTCCAACAAGATTAGCAACTGGGGCGGCTTTATCTATTTCAGGGGAATCAAGATCAGCGTACCAGACTTCCTGGCTGCCGCTCCTGGTGCTGACAAAACTGATCAACCGACCTTGCTGGGACCAGTTTGGTTCAAAATCCGCTCCCGGATGGTTCGTCAGTGGTATTGCCCCGCTGGTTTTGTTGATATCCTGAAGCAGGATTTCCAGGTTATTCACTTGATAACTTTCATATGCCAGCCATTGTCCATCTGGCGACCAGGTGGGATGCCCATCGTAGGCATAGGTGTCTGTAAATTGTTGGATCTCACCACTAGTCAAATTGAGGATAAATATATCCCAAGGGCCATTCCTGTTGGAAGAAAAGGCCACTAGAGACCCATCCGGACTGACTGCAGGAGTTATGTCATGGTATGGGCCGCTAGTTATCCGAGTTAGAGGGAGGGCTGCATATCCAATACCTGACCAATCTTCCAGGAATGGTTGATAGGCAAATAGGTGAATATCCTTTCCTTCCCGGATTGAAAGGATCAAAGAGCCGAATTGAGATGGATAAGCTAACAGATCAAGGCTGATAGTTTCAGCTTCAACTGTGGGGAGAGGAGCGTTAGTAGCAATTGGGGTTATTGTCTCAGTCGGTGTGGATCTGAGCGCTTCGACCTGGTCGCTTTCTATCTGCGCCCGCGCATCCGGATAAAATATAACCGCAGTGATGACCAGGATGATTCCTATAACAATTAATAGCAGGTAAGAAAGATAACCTGGCCTGGAAGCATCTTCCGGATTCTGATTTGAGTTGTTGTCAATCATAGATGAGTCTCTGTTTAGTGTTAATTGATCCGCAGCCAATTTGGAATATAACTCTTCAGCCGTCCTTTTTGAACTTTTCCCCACCCCAGTGGGTTACCGGTCACAGTAACGAGGACCCATGAGCCGGGCAGATATTCTTCCTCGGAAATCTTGACGGGAGATCCCCGTTGATATGCTGCCAGATCTGGTTTCCCTATCGAAAATTCTAACACTTTTTGGGCGTCTGACCGCTCGATACCCGCTGCAAGTGAAGGGCTCGGAAGAAATCGGTCAGACTGGAAAGTACCCAACCACCAACCCCAATGATGTACCTTTAGCCCTTCTATCGATGGCGATCTGGATGGAACCCAGTAAACGCGGTTCCCGCGAACTACCAACCCCTTGCTGCCCGGTGAAATCTCACTCGTACTGTTAGATAGTTCCAGGGTATCTGCAAAGAATTTTTCATATATTGAATTTTGGCCAGGATCTATAGGATTTCCGATTGATCCATCAGGGAAATTTCGATCAATTTCTGTTCCTCTTTTCTTCATTCTGGCGACAAAATGCCCCTCACCAGTTGTGATATGGGGCCAGATTCGGATTGATTTGGTCAGATCGATTGGATCTGAGTTTGTGAAGGGGATCCCGGGGGAGAATCCTGATGCTGGAAGAATGTGTTCAAGGTCGAACCCCGGTTCTTTATCCAGGAAACGAGAAATGGATCCTTCGTTTTCCAGCTGATTGAACGTGCAGGTAGAATAAACAAGAATTCCACCAGGGCGGACTAATTTCCCCGCGAACCAGAGGATCTCATCCTGGATTGCAGCGAGGCGCTGACTGAGCTGTGGCGACCATTTCTTAATTTCTCCGGGGTGGGTCCGGAAAGTACCTTCGCCGGAGCAGGGCGCATCCACGAGCACACGGTCGAAATAAGCCCCAAAATGATTAACCAGCCGCTGCGGGGTTTCAGAGAGGATCGATATATTTCTTGCGCCCCATCGTTCGACGTTCCGCCCTAAAGCCTGGACTCGATGAGGATTTGGATCGTTTGCGACAATATAACCCTCTCCGCCCATTTTGCTGTCGATCTGGGTAGTTTTCCCACCCGGAGCAGCACAGAGATCGAGCACGCGTTCACCGGGTTGTGGATCCAGAATTGAAACAGGCACCATAGCAGATGGTTCCTGAAGGTAATACATCCCGGCAGCGTGATATGGATGTTTTCCCAAACCTTCTGCCTGGTGTACTTGATATCCGTTATCTTCCCAGGGGAGTGGTAGAAATTCTGCTGGGATTTCCTTTTGAAGTAGGTTAATTGCTGCTTTTTTTGGGTTGATCCGCAAGCCTGTGGATAGCGGTCTGTCAGCCAGGGCCTGCCAGAATTGAGGAGCATCGTCCTTTAATAATGAATCAACCGTGTTCACAAACTCTGGAGGAAGTTTTTTATTCACTGGAGTGTAAAAGAACAGGAACTTGATTTAATATCGGTTTGTTTTAATGCGACTTTTGGGCCATTTTCATCCTCTGTTTCCTCTTCTGTCAGGGAGAATAGCATCAGGGTTACAGAATATTCACCGGGCTGGTTTTTATTTGCTGGGAGATGAAGAGTGATCTCGGTTTCAAGATCGAAGATATTAACCATATCGGCAGTCACAAGGAGCTCATCCTTTTTATTTACCAAAGTGATCGTACCATTCGGCGCTGATGAAAAGGATGATAAGCGGAACATTACTTTAATTCGGCGTTTATCAGGGTACGGCTGTGCAGTGATTTCCAGGATGTCAGTTTCCTGATTTTCGGGCAGGATCTGATCTGGTTGTATGGTTTGATTGAACATTTTTCGGGCCACCTCAAATTATAGTTATCAGGATAAGTGTACCATCCTGGAAAAGAAAAAGTCCAGTCAACGAACTGACTGGACTTTTCATAATCTGGTTCCGATTTGATATTAGTTATCGTACATATAAGCTAATCCGACAGCCCCGGGTCCAGCATGGGTACCGATAACCGGACTGACTTCCGAGAAGATTGTCTCTACATTCGGGATGCGATTAGAAGCTTCATCCAGAACACCTTGAGCAATCTCAGGAGAGTTGGCATGAAGCGTGGCCAAACGGATATTTTTGTGGCCTCTGGTTCTCTCTTCGATCAGATCAATAATGGTCGTCAGTGCTTTTTTCTGAGTTCTCACTGAATCCAGCGGAATAATTATTCCTTTTTCGATGGCCAAGATTGGTTTTACATTCAATAATGTGCCCATAAAACGTTTGGACGTCCCGATCCTCCCGCCTCTGTGCAGGAATTCAAGTGTATCAAGTACAAAAATTACTCCACAGCGATCTTTACCATCTTCAGCGAGTCGTTTGCATTCTTCCAGGGATGCGCCCTGGTTCGCTGCCCTGGCTGCAGCCAGGACCTGGAAGCCAAGAGCCATGGCCAGGGTTTGGGAATTGACGATCTCGATTTTTGCCTCAGGCAGCAGTTTCTTAGCCTGTGTGGCAGACGAGATCGTACCGGAGAGATCTTCCGAGATCAGGACTGCCAGAATGTCATAACCTTGCTGATGGAGTTTTCGGAACAAGACTTCAAAATCAGCCACTGATGGCTGGGAAGTGCTGGGCATCACTTTTGCTTTTTCCAGTCGGTTGTAAAATTCAACTGGTGTGATATCCACTCCATCGTAGAAATTTTCCTCTCCCCAGATCACTGTCAGGGGGACGACATGAATATGATTTTCCTGGATGATTTCGGCTGGGATGTAAGGGGAACTATCAGTTACAATGGCTACTTTTGACATAAATACTCTCCTGCGGAAAAATGAATAATCTCTCGAAATTACGTAGATTACAACACTTTTATGCAGGAGAGGATACGATGTGCTCTTTGAATGAAAAATCCAAACGATGGTTTATTGACCGTGCATGAAAGCGATTGCCAGCGTACCCGGTCCAACATGTGTGCCGATTACAGGACTTAACTCTGCCAGGAATGTTTCGTCTGGTGAGAGTGCGTTTTCTGCATCTTTCAACAGGTCCTGGGCTTGTTCTGGTACATTGGAATGAAAAACTGCCAGTCGGAGGGGTTTTTCACCGCCGGTTTTTTCCTCTACAAGCGAGATTAAACGTTCTAAAGCCCGTTTATGGGTTCGTACTGATTCAACGGCCTCGATTAATCCACCATTCATTTCCAGAATCGGTTTTATATTTAACATGGACCCCATGAGACGTTTTGCGCCTCCTATCCTTCCTCCCTTGTGAAGGAATTCAAGGGTATCAACCGCAAAAACGACATTGGTTTGCTGTTGAGCTTTGAGAGCGACTTCCTTTACTTCTTCAAGGCTTCCACCGGCCGCAGCTTTTCTGGCAGCTGCCAGTACATGAAGTCCGGTAGCCATAGCAGCTGTTTGTGAATCAATCACGACAACATGGTCCGATTCGATCTGGGCCTTGGCCTGGAGTGCTGAATTGACGGTTCCGGAAATTCCGGATGATATCAGAATTGCCAAAACATCATTGCCTTCATTCAAAAGCTCGGTAAAAATATTGACAAACTCGGCTTCGGGAGGTTGGGAAGTGCTGGGCATGGATGAACTCCTCGCCAGTCGAGTATAAAACTGGGTGGGCGTAATATCAATTCCGTCCGCATAAGAATCTCCATCCCAAATAACTTCTAAGGGAATGACCTTGATATCGTATTCTGTGATCAACTCTGGCGGTAAATACGCTGTACTATCGGTAACAATTGCGACTTTGTTCATCTCTTTTACTCCTGGAGAAGATCCTTTTGAGAAAAAAATATTATTGCTGCTAAATTCCCAAAAACGGAGCGGGATTACCCACTCCGTTTGTAGCACCCTCGGCGTGACTCGAACACGCGACCCCTTACTCCGCAAGCAAGTGCTCTAATCCACTGAGCTACGAGGGCAAATTGGTTGAAGCTGATTGTACAACATGGGATTATAAATGGCAATAGCGGGAAGGAATATGCCAATTTAAGAGGATTTCTGGATTAAAACTTAACTGCATATTTGTGAAAAAAATTTGGATTGGGAGGGCACCATAATCTGGATATGATGAAGGTCATGCAATATCCATGAGCTTGTACTTTCCCTTACGAGATAAGGTCTGATATGATTACTGCGTGAAACGGGATAAGTTTATCTTTATCACTGTTTCCTCCTTTGGTGAAAGCCTCCTCAAGCGGATAATTCTGGTTGAGGAGGCTTTTTTCATAAAATCTGACCTGATCCAAGGTTTCTTCATCCATCTATAATATTTTTGTTAAAATAATGCTGGAAGATAACGCAGGAAGCTATAATATTCTGTAAGGTTTAGCGATAGAATAACATCTATAAAGAAATGAAAATTGGAAGGATCAGATTTTTTTGATACCAAAAATACAATCCAAAAGGGAAAAAGTATGAAAAAGCGGAATAGTATCCTATTTGTTTTAGGAATCTTGGCACTGGTCACTCTGGCTTGTGTATTCAATCCCCTGGCGCTTCTGGAGCAGCCCTCGGCTGTAAAGAATGAGGAGGTTGTGACAACGATATCCACAGTTTCTATTGACGGGGGAGACCTGCCGGCCCTCTACCAGGCCATCAACCCCGGCGTTGTTGCAATCCGGGCATTAACCGAAGAGGGCGGAGGATTAGGAACAGGTTTTGTCTGGGACAAACAAGGCCATATAGTCACAAATTTCCACGTTGTAGATTCTGCGACGGATCTGGAAGTGGATTTTCCCTCTGGATTTAAGACCAGAGCAGATGTTTTGGGTTTTGATACTGATACAGATCTGGCTGTGCTCAAGTTGAATCAGCTGCCGCCAGAGCTGGTTGTTCTCACTTTGGGAGATAATCATGATCTGGTTGTTGGACAAACAGTGATTGCAATTGGCAACCCCCAGGGATTAAACGGAACCATGACCCAGGGGATAATTTCTGCATTGGGCAGGACACTGAATTCAATGCATTTTGCTCCAGGAGGCGGAGCATTTTCCACGGGTAATATTATCCAAACCGATGCCGCTATTAATCCTGGAAATTCCGGCGGCCCATTGATCAATCTCAACGGCGAAGTAGTTGGAATTAATTCAGCAATCAGTACAACCAGCATTGATATCAGCGGGCAGCCGGTTAATTCCGGTTTGGGTTTTGCGATTTCTATTGATACAGCTAAGAATGTAATCCCTGATTTAATTGAATTTGGTTCTCACGACACCCCATTTGTCGGCATTCAGGTCTTGAGTGAAGTCAGCTTATTCGTTCAGGAAGAACTGGAACTCCCGCAATCCACAGGTGTTTATATTCTGGAAGTGACCCCGGGAAGCCCGGCTGACAGAGCCGGCTTGAGAGGTACAGATGTCGAAGGTGTTATTCCCCTGGGTGGAGATTTGATCATTGGTATCGATGACCTGGAAGTTCAGAACTTTCAGGATTTTATGGGGTATCTGCTCACATACAAAAACCCCGGAGACGATGTGGTAATCACTGCTATACGAGATGGGGAAGTCTTGGAATTTGAGGTCAGGCTTGAAGGACGACCATGATATAGGATCTTAACTGCTAGCTGATTAAGGTTTAGTTCATTGCGTTCGGGAATAAATTCTGCGGTAAATGGCAAATATCTCTGAAATACTCTTGATATAGGTTTGTGTTTCAGAGAACCTGATGATTTCCACAAATAGATCTGGATCTTCTCCGGCTTCATCCAACCAGATGCCAGCATTTCCCCCTCCAGCGTTATACGCGGCCAGGGTCGTATACATATCTCCATCGAAATATGATCTTAGAAAAGCTAGATAGGCAGTACCCAGCTTAACACTGACAAACGGACGATAAAGGTCTTCATCGCTGTAATCTGGCGGCCAACCATCTTCGTCAGCTTGCTCCGCACCAGTGCTGGGTATGATCTGCATCAATCCCCTTGCGCCGGCAGTGGATCTGACAAAACCTTCAAAGAGGGATTCCTGCCAGATGACACTGAAAAGCAGCAAAGGATGGAATCCGTATTCCTGCCCGGCTGGAATTACTAAATCACTGTAATATGTTCCAAATCGGATATGGTTAAAATAGACCGGAGCATTCATAGTTTGCGCATTATCCATACCGGCTGCTGTGAGCACCTGGCGAGAAGCAAAGATGGCAGGCCTGTACAATCCCAGGTCCAGATAATAATTGGCCAGGCGGTAACTGCTGATGGGGTCAAAACTGACTTCATTCCGTAGAGCTTCAAATTCTGCTCTAGCATCACTATACAGGTCCAGTTCCCAGAATTCTGTTCCGCGGATGATACGTGGGTCTTGAGCCAGTAATCCGAGACTGTCCAGGTTTGTCTCCGGTGGGATAGAAAAAGTCGCCTTGATCCAGGCCTGGGCTTCTTCTTTTTCAACTTGAACATCGATCCCGATATCATAGTCTTGAGGTGGAGTGAATGGCTCTCGGCCCTGGAGCAGGTCCCTGGCTCGTTCGCTGTAATATCCTGTAGGATCTGCGTTAGCGCTTTCTTGCCAGGAAGCTTCGGCGGCGGCCGGATTTCTCTGGAACTGATGCACTTTTCCGATCCAGAATAAAGCCTGGGAAAGCTCTTCAAAGTCCTGAGAAGCGTCCCTGTAGGTAGAGAATCTTGATATGGCAGTGTCATACGCTGACAATCTGATCTGACAAATTGCGCTCTTGAAAAGACTCAAATTCCCGTATGCTGAAGTTGGATATTCATCAAAGACTCGTTTCCAGAGTGCGGAAGCGGTTTCTAGATCTCCTTTCATCTCTTCAACTCTACCAGCGTCATACAGGAACTCTGCCGCCCGGGGTTGATAT
>Ga0307990_1000217_pt1 | contig 55674 bp, 44 predicted proteins | sample EllFjometagen129_FD_203168 | JGI IMG/M metagenome (GOLD analysis project Ga0307990, IMG submission 203168) | Marine microbial communities from Ellis Fjord, Antarctic Ocean - #129 | ecosystem: Environmental > Aquatic > Marine > Unclassified | place: Southern Ocean | collected 2014-10-08
CTTGTTCTTAACCGCCACACTTCGTTGGTTACGCTTAAACGCGCAACTTAATCAATGGGAGTTCTGAGCGTGCTCTCACGGGATTGTGTAGTTGAGAGCCTGTTTCCTTGCCCAGGAGAGCTGACAACCTGAGTACGGGAGAAGACCACAATGTACCCACAGATTCTGCGGAAGACCCATAAAATAATCATGTTAATCATGTAATCCTGTCCAGAAAAAATGCAATGCAAAAACACACTACGCACCCCATTTTGTGCCCACCAATTTTTACTCAAACAAGCGTAGCCGGAACCAAATAGACAGTAAGTGACAGGAAAATATTTTTAGACAGGATTACATGATTAACATGATATTAAATTTTTCAGAGATAAAAGTTAGGAGGAGTTTGAAAAAAATATTATTAATATTTCTGCATGCATTTGTCGTATCCGGATTACTTGCGGATAATGCGACTTTTTGCAGAGTGCTTGACCGCGTTGCCAGCATGGATCCGGCGCAGTCGGCCGCGGTATGCTCATCCCGTGCAGCACAGATGTGTTATGAGACCCTGCTTGAATTTGATTATACTGCCCGTCCCTACACTCTGATTCCAGCTCTGGCCGACCGGATGCCCGAAGTTAACGCCAATGGAACTGTCTACATTTTTCATCTTGACCCCCAGGCATGCTTTCAAGCCGATATATGTTTTGGACAGGACTCTGCCGGCCGTCTGAAAGGACGCCCGGTAGAGGCGCAGGATCTTATTTTCTCTTTAAAACGACTGGCCGACCGTAAGATTTTATCTCCCGGCTCATGGCTGGTTGATGACTCTATTAAAGGCATGCGTGCATTTGCGGATGCATCTGATAAAAAGAGTGCAACCGACTACGCTTTGGATGTCCCCGGATTAAAGTTGCTGGATAAAAACACTGTGCAGATTGAGCTCTCTCGTCCCCGGCAGCAGTTTATCTGGTACTTAGCAATGTGCTATACCGCCGTGGTTCCCCGTGAAGCAGTTGAGTATTATGGAGCTGATTTCGGCAACCATGCCGTCGGCAGCGGTGCCTATCGTCTACAGAGCTGGCGGCGCAACCATCAGATGATGTTTGTCCGCAACCCTGGCTGGCGGGGTTGGAGCAGCGGGCCAGCTGCTTTTAATCCGGGCGGGGATTTGCTTCCCTTTGATCAAATAATTTTCAACGTGATAGATGATGTTTCAACCCAGTGGCTCTGTTTCTTATCGGGGGAGCTTGACTTTCTGGGAAGCATTACCCGTGACAATTGGGATGTTGTCGTTAATAGCGATGGACAGCTGGATCAATCACTTCAGAATCGAGGCATTAAGATTCATAATATTACCGCATTGGAGGTTTATTATATCGGTCTTAATATGGACGACCCGCTACTCGGCAGCAATCGTAAGCTAAGACAGGCTCTTAACTGTGCTTTTGATAGTACCCGCTGGGTTCGATTTTTCAACAATCGTGCAATTACCTGCGATGGACCGGTTCCTCCGGGAATCAGAGGACGGCTTGAATCTGACTTTGCATACAATTTCAACCTGACCACGGCAAAACGATTGTTGCAGGAGGCGGGTTACACGGGGGGGCTTGACCCCAAAACCGGCAAACGACTTGTACTTGAACTGGATATGGGGCGTACTTCACAAGAGATCAGGGAGTCAACTGAGCTGTTGGTATCATTTTATAATAAGGTGGGAATCTCATTAAAACCGCATTTTCATAACTGGCCTGTTTTTTTGAAACGCATATCCAACCGCCAAAGCCAGATGTTCAGAATAAGCTGGATCGGTGACTATCCCGATGCGGAGAATTTCATCCAGCTTTTCTGCAGTCGTAATGCCTCACCAGGTCCCAACCGGGTAAACTATGTAAACCCCGAGATTGACAAGCTCTATCAAAAGGCGACGCAAACCACGAATGAAACTGAACGTAACCTGATCTGGAAGCAGGCACAGAATATTATACGTGAAGATTGTCCATGGATATTTCTCTACTACCGCAAAACATATACCCTAAGCAACAACCGCCTTTTTAAATATCAGTCAACCGATTTCCCCAATGCCACCGAAAAATACTATCGCCGCAGACGATAGAAGAAAAAGAGAAGAGAGAGTTCAGAGTTCAGAGCCCGCGTTAGTTATTTACCTGTTGTAATTTCAATTATACTCTCGGCTTGCTCTATCTTTTTAATTACTTCGGATGATGGAACCTTGTCAAGTTTGATAGAACAGCAGGCCGCATCAGCATGATTAAAAATCAGGTTTTGCATCTCTTCAATGTTGATGTCCTCATCTCTAAGCTGATCGAGTATGCGTGCGAGCACACCAACCCGGTTATAATGACGGATTACCAGCTTGTAACCATCGCCGTAAGTTGAACGGACATTGACAACGTTTGGGGGCACATCGCCATTAATGAAGGCACGTACTATATTGACACTCTCCGCAGCGATTGCCTCCTCTGACTGTGCAGTTGATGCGCCAATATGCGGTGTGCATACAACTTTAGATGACAGCTCAAGCTGATCAAATGGAGCTGACCCGCCGGCAGGTTCATCTGCAAAAACATCCAATCCCGCCTTAATTCCTTTTTCGTTAACAGCGTGCAGAAGAGCGCTGTGATCAACTATTTCTCCGCGTGCAGTATTAACAAATATCGCACCCTGTTTCATTGCGCTGAAAAATTCCGCATCAATCAGGCCTCTGGTTTCGGGAGTTGATGCGACATGAATGCTGATAGCATCAGATTTCCGTGCGAGCTCCAGCGGTGTGGCGGCAAACTCAATGCCGCAGGCGTGAGCAGTCTCCTGTGTCAGGCTTCTTGACCAGGCAATTACTTTCATGTCCAGTGCCTTTGCTCGTCTTGCCACCGCCATGCCGATAGAACCTGCGCCGATAATTCCCAGAGTGCGGCTCTTCAAGCCGGAGGCCTTGCCAAATTTTCCCTTCTGCCAGAGGCCTTGACGCAGAGCCTGGGTAGCATCCGCAATTCCTCGATCAGATGCTATCAGGAGTCCAATCGCCAGCTCAGCAACGGCATCTGTGTTTTTGCCAGGACAGTTGGCAACATACGTTCCGGATCTGGAAGCAGCATCAAGATCAATCGTGTTGACTCCTGCCCCGGCCCGTACAATCAGACTTAGGCTCCTTGCGGAGTCAATTGTTTTTTTTGTCACCTTTTTCGAGCGGACAATCAGAATGGTTGCATCACCTATGACATCTGCCAGGTCCTCTGCAGTTACATCGGGCATCACGATGACTTCAGCACCGAGCATATTCAGGTCATCAATCATTTTAGGAGAGACACGATCTGCTATTAAAACTTTCATGGTATTTCCTTCTGTAGGTTAAACTATTTGATAATCAAAATTCCTCGCCAGGTTGCTGGGCAAATATGCGGATATTCTGAATTGCGACAGCATTACAGAGTAGCATAATCAGTCGGTCGATGCCAAGCGCGATTCCTGAGCAGGGGGGCAACCCTTTTTCAAGTGCCTGAAGAAATGGTTCATCCAGAGGGTAAACCTCTTTTCCAAGAGTTTTGCGTTCGGCCGCGCAAGCTTCAAAACGTGCCCGCTGAAGGGCGGGATCACAGAGTTCGGTATAGGTGTTAGCCAGTTCCAGTCCGCCGATGTAGAGTTCCCAACGTTCTGCTAAAAGCGGATTGTCATGTTTAATACATGCAAGCGCAGCGGCAGAAGCCGGGTAATCTATTAATACACAGGGCCTGTCAGGCGGCAACGCCGGCTCGACTTTATTGATCAGATCCATTTCAAAACGGTTTTCATCCCAATCCGTGACCGGACTCCAGCCGGCATGTTTTAGAAAGGCATCATTAACAGAGATTATCTCCCAGGGCTGACTGATTGATATTTTTTGTCCTTGATATATAAATTCGGATGAGCCGGTAATTTCATCAAATGTAAAATTAAGAAGTTCGCGGGTTTCCTGTAAAATATCAAGATAATCGGTATTCAGCCGATACCACTCAAGCATAGTGAATTCAGGGTTGTGACGTGCTCCACACTCAGCTCTCCTGAAACAGGGACCAATCTGGAATATCGCGTCCAATCCCTCAGTCAGCAGACGCTTCATTTGCAGCTCAGGCGAGGTGCGCAACCAGGCAGTTTCCGAGCGGGGGGCATCAATATGAGTCTCCAACGCCGGAGTTGGAATACGTATCGGTGTTTCCACCTCGATGAATCCCCGGCTGATGAAAAAATTACGGACTGCCTGCAGTGCCCGGCTGCGGATTTTGATGTTATTGATAATCATGGTGTTAATACATCTTCTCGTATTCACCTTTCGAAACTTTCTTCAGCTTGGTGAAACCTGCGTTCTTGGCACGGTCATCCAGCATTGATCTGGAGCGTCCGATCGCCGGTGCGGTTATCAGCTTTCTGACGGGGTTGCCGCATTGGGGGCATTTATCAAGACGCTGTTCTTTTATCGACTGGACAATCTCGAATCCCTCTTTACAGTCAGGGCAAGATTTTTCTGGATCTTTGGCTTCATAATCATAAACTGGCATATCATATTTCCTGCTTCTATTGGTGAGTAACGCATATATTCTATAATAATTGCAGAAAGATGTCACGTCGAGCTTAGCTGCTGAAATAATCTCATTCAATTCTAAGCTTGCAGTTTTTTATCAATCAACTATTATAACTTATCTTTATTTATGATAAAATGGGATTAAAATGAAAAACAATATAGATTGGAAAAATCTAGGGTTCAAATACCTGGATACACGCTGCAATATCCGCTATACATGGCGGGATGGTAAATGGGGCAGCGGTGAGATGCATGATAGTTCTGAGATGAGCATGCATATAGCTGCGGGATGTCTGCACTATGGTCAGGCCTCATTTGAGGGACTGAAGGCATTCCGCTGCAAAGACGGCATTGTGCGGGTTTTCAGGCCCCATGATAATATCAAGCGCATGGCTGTGACTGCCAGTCGCATCTGCATGCCTGAAGTGCCTGAAGCTCTCTTTCTGGAAGCATTGGAATGTGTAATTAATGCTAATCAAGATTATATTCCACCTTATGGTACCGGCGGTGCACTTTATATCAGACCGCTTCTGATCGGATCCGGCATTCAGATTGGAGTTGCACCTGCACCGGAGTATACTTTTGTTATCATGGTCATACCTGTTGGACCATACTATAAGGGCGGATTAAAACCGGTCAGGGCTGTCATCTTTGACGAATATGACCGGGCGGCACCTCAAGGGGTCGGCAACATTAAGGTGGCTGGAAATTATGCTGCCAGTCTTTATGCGCATGAACAGGCCAAGAAGGCGGGATATGATGTCGAGCTTTATCTTGATGCAAAAGAACATAAGTACATTGAGGAGTTTGCCACCTCTAATTTTGTCGGGATTTCGAGGGATGGCGTTTATGTGACCCCGCAATCCAATTCCATTTTACCAAGTATCACTAATACGACATTAATGACGCTGGCTGCTGATATGGGTATGCGTGTTGATGAAAGGCCTGTGTTATATGATGAGATAGCTGGTTTTGCCGAGGTCGGTGCCTGCGGAACCGCAGTTGTTGTAACACCTGTGTGTGAAATCACACGTGGAGATATTATAATTAAAATCGGGTCTGAAGATGATTGCGGTCCGGTTCTTCAGAGTCTTTACAAGAAGGTAAGAGCAATTCAATACGGAGAGGATCACGATCAGTATGGTTGGTGCTGGAAGATTCCTAATCAAACTGATTGTTAAGTATGCAAGGCTGGAATAAAGATAATCTGAGTGAGGCATTACTGAGAAATTTCGGTCATACCTCATTTCTTGAAGGACAACTGGAGACTATCCAGCAACTCCTGAATGGAAATGATGTCGCGCTGGTAATGCCGACAGGATCCGGCAAATCACTATGTTATCAACTGACCGCTTTACTCATGCCTGGGCTTACATTGGTTGTTTCACCGTTAATTGCCTTGATGAAAGATCAGGTTGATGCCCTTCAGGCTAAAGCTATAGAGGCCACATTTATTAATTCATCGCTGAGTATTGCAGAGATATCCAGTCGTTTGAATGGGATGCGGAATGGCAGATACAAAATGGTTTACGTTGCACCGGAACGTTTCAGAAACCATCGCTTCAAAGAGGCGCTGGCAGAGTGTAATGTCTCTCTGTTGACCATAGATGAAGCGCATTGTATAAGCCAGTGGGGCCATGATTTCCGCCCTGATTATCTTAATCTTAAAACTGTTGTCTGCGATCTCGAAGATGCCCGTATTCTGGCGGTGACGGCAACGGCTACCGCAGAGGTGCGCAGGGATATAATTGTTCAGCTTGGTATGGATGGAACTCTGCGCCCTGATCCCAAGGTGCTTATCACCGGTTTTTCACGTCCGAATTTATTTCTTAAGGTCTCTTTATGCGCAACGCACAAGAGTAAATTTTCCAGGTTGAACTCTGTTATAACTGAGTACAAAAGCGGAATTGTCTACTGCTCCACCAGAAAAATGGTTGAGCGGGTGGCTGCAATGCTGACTGACACCGGTGTCAAAGCTCTGACCTACCATGGGGCCATGACCGATAAGCTGCGTTCTGAAACACAGAACCAGTTTATGTCTGCTGCATTCCCGGTTGTTGTCGCGACAAATGCTTTTGGAATGGGGGTTGACAGGGGTGACCTGAACTTTATTGTCCACTGGGATGTACCCGGTAGTATTGAGGCTTATTATCAGGAGGTTGGCCGGGCTGGACGTAATGGACAACGGGCCTGGTGTGAACTCTTATTTAATTACGCTGATGTCCGTACCCAGAAATTCTTTATAGATGGCGCAAATCCTGATATTACTGATGTATGCAGACTCAAACAAGTTGTTGAAGAGAGTTGTATCGCCGAGGGAGAGGTCACCTGCACTTTGAATGAGTGGGCGGGTCAATCCGGCATAAAGAACTCCATGGCAGTCGGTTCGATTATGGCTATGCTGGAACGTGCCGGTTTGATTGAACGGGAGAAAAAGCCGGGCAAGCGAAGCTACACCGTGCGGTTGATCGCAGGGAGCGATCAATCCGGGCTTGAGGCTCAGCTACGAGGACTGGAGGAAAAGCGGGGGCGTGATAACCAGAAACTGGATAAGCTATTGCAGTTTGTATACAGTCAGGGATGTCGTCATAATTATATTCTCAGTTACTTTGGCGAGCATAAGACAGATCGTAAGTGTGGCGGGTGTGATAGATGCGGCAGCGGAGCAAAGTCCGGTGGAGCTGTTCCCTCTGCGGAACAGTGGGTTGTTATTCAAAAGATCTTGAGTTGCACTGCCCGTATGCAGGGACGTTTTGGAGCCAGACGGATTGCAGCGGTTCTGCGTGGTGATAAAGATGATGCAATTGAACGCCATCATCTGCATGAACTTCCCACATTTGGAATTATGAAAGGATGGTCGGCAAAAGATATACTTGCGGTAATTGATGTACTTCAGATTGAAGGATGTCTTGAACAATCTCCTGATGTTTACCGTATGATCTCTTTAACAGATAAGGGCCGCAAGGTTATGTTGAAGAAGGAGAGCGGGTTTATGCTATGCTGGCCTGAGAATCTTAACGTAAAAGTGCTTGATGTAAGCTCACTCCGGACAGGCACAACCAAAGCGACTTCTGCATCACCTTTTTCTCCTCCGTTTTGCGAATCTCTAGCCCGCAATCTGCGGGATTGGGCTGCTTCCAAGGCTGGTGCCGCAGGTTTGCCGGTCTATCATATATTGAGTCGTAAAACAATTGAGGCCATTGCCTCTGCTGCACCTGCAAACTTTTCGGAGCTGGGTGATGTCAAAGGAATGGGACCGGTCAAGGTTCAGCGGTTTGGTCGTGAAATTTTAGATATAGTCGCCCGGTATAATTGACCTTGCTACAATAAAAATGTATAATACATGTGAAATTTGAAATGCAGGTTTAACAGCGGTGTATTACGTTTGTTGCGGGTTTGGATTCGCTTGGAGAGAGTCCTCGGGCTGCATTTAACCCCTCTTTTAATTTCGGAGATCTCTATTGAGTTCAGAAAGTAACAATCTTGCCGGCGAACCACCAACAGAACGTATAGCGGCTGATGACGATCTGGATACAACCAGAATTGTGGATTCAAGTGAGGATGCCGCCACTCTGGATGAACCGCATAACGATAAGCTGTTTGAGCAATATACAATTTACAGCAAAATCGGCAGTGGCGGCATGGGGGTTGTTTATCTGGCACGCGACAGACGACTGGGGCGTTTTGTTGCGATTAAAAGACTCAATTATAAAGCTCAGTCTATAAAATCTCTGCGTCAGCGATTTTTACATGAGGCTCGTGCTGTTGCTGCGCTCAGTCATGTGTATGTTATCCATATATATGCTTTGGGCGAAGATGAAGACGGTCCCTTTATTGTAATGGAGTATATAGCCGGGCCGGATGGGAGCTCTGTGGAATCAAAGCTGCAGAGCGGCGGTTTGGTTCAGCCGAACAGACCTTTGACTCTTGAGCAGCATGTTAAGGATCTCGGGCAGCTCTCAACCGATGAAGCACTGGAACTGTTGCTTAAAATTTCCGGAGCAGTATCATACGCGCACGAAAGCGGAGTTATTCACCGCGATTTAAAGCCCAGCAATATCCTTATGGATAAGAGCAATGAGCCCAAGATTGTTGATTTTGGCCTGGCACGTCTGATACGCAAAGATGAACCCAAGATCACTGTGCCCGGCGAAAAACTGCTTTCTATCGGCTACGGTGCTCCTGAACAGGAGAGTGATGCGTCTTTATCAGATGAAAGGGCGGATGTATATGGACTTGGTGCTCTGCTTTATTTTACAATTACCGGTCAGAACCCGCGCTACTTCAGAGAGCAGGACCTACCGGTTGAGCTGCGTGAGATAGCAGTCAAAGCGCTTGCCACTGATAAGGAAAACCGCTGGCAAAGTGTGCGTGAATTTGCTGATGAGCTGAATAAGATTGCAACTCGAACCAGAGTTGAAACTCCTACAGTTAAGACAACCTGGCACTGTAAATGGTGTGACTCTATCAACCCGATGAGTATTAAATTTTGTGCTGAATGCGGCTGGGATGGATCGGAGAAGTGCCCGGAGTGCGGGGGGGATACCTTTTTTGGAGTGCAGTACTGTAATAACTGCGGTGCTGATGCGCGTGCTTATGAATCAATCATTTCTCTGTTGAATAAAATGAAGACACAGGAGCAGATAAACCGTTACGAAAGGGTTCTCTCTTATGCAGGCAGGACGCATGGATTTGAACCTGCAGGCCCCTCCGGTAGAAACCTTCTGAAAGATATCTCAGACCTTCGTTTAAAATCAAACGAGGCCATTAGAAAAAGAAAACAGCTTAAAGAACAGATTCCAATTGAAATCAGGGCTGAAAATTTTGAGCGCGCTAAACGGTGTATTGAGCAGTATCGTAATATCTCGGAAGAAAAAACTGCTTTTGAAAGTGAATATCAGCAGGTTCCTGAAAAGATACTCGAGCGTGATATGACCAGAGCGGGTAGAGCAATACATAGCAGGGAGTGGGAACAGGCCGCAAAAATCTGTAATGAAATGCAGACTATGGTCGCTCCTGAAAACCCTGCAGTAATTAAGTTGAAAAAGTCAATAAAACTACACTACCGTCTGCTGAATTTCAGCTATGGAATGGTCGCCCTTCTTCTTGTTCCAGCTATATACCTGCTTAGCCTGCCGGTTGCGGCAAAGTTCAGCACCGAGCGTTTTGGCAGAGTTTTGAAAATTATATATACACCGGCCAGCTGGTGTTATGAGAAAAGTTCAGCTGCGCTTCCGCTGGCTAAATATGCATCTATGTGGACTGGTGAAGAAAATATTACTTCATATTTCGATAACAAAAATCTGAAAGCAGATGCCGGATTACAGACGGTTGTCAACAACCCTGAGGAGCTGGAAGCGCAACGTTTGAAGTATCAGCAGAGTCTTTCCCTTATTTATGAGAAGCAACGCATTTTTCTGCAGGACTGGCCTGTTGAATACAATAGTGAACTCGAAACATTACTGGATAAATATCAACGGGCCGGTGACTATGACGGTTGGGAGATAGTCCAAAATGAATTAACCCGCTTTGAGCAGGAGGGAACCGTTACAACAATAGATGTGGAAGAACCCCTTGAGTTTGTTCTACTTGCTCAGAAATATGTTCGAATACTTGAAGATCAGAAACTGCTGCACAGCCGCAATCTTATTAAAAAGTGCAAACTTTATATAAATTCCCTTGAAGAAATGAAAAAAAAGTATACCCAGGAGGGGCGTATCCAGTTTGCCGCAGCAGTTCACAGTGAAATCAATAATGCAACCGAAGTTCGCTCATATGTCGAAGCGGAGAAGGTTATAGCCAGCAGTGATCGCAATCTGAATGCAGAGAGCCCCTCTGATGTTCTCCTTTCGGCCAAGGGTGATCCCCGGGTTGGCGAAGTTGCAGGCATGCGTAAAAGTTTTGAAAATTCAATTAATAAAGCTACGGCAGAGTATGCAAACCAAATCAACGCCTGGCCGATGGAGTATCTTAAGCGGCTCTCAGCTCTTAAGGATGAATTTCAGAAGGCCGGTGATTATGATGGATGGGAGGAGGTCAGCACTGAAGTTGAGAGGTTTGAGGTTGACCTTGAAATTGGACCTGAACACCTACTGCTTTATCTCCCGAAATTGATGCAAGTTCAAAATGAGTTCCGTTTAAAGAGAGATAAGTACAAAATCAGCTTCTTTGAGCTTGTTGTTAAAAAAACTGAAGGCTATCTCAGTAAACTTCAGAACCTGCAAAAAAGACTGACTGTTAACGATCGGATGGAGGACGCGGCAGAGGTCAACAACGAGATAAGACGAGTCAGATTCCAGGCTGATTATATTGAGGCAAAAAAAGCGGTTGCTATACAGGGCCCGCCGGAACCTCCGCCAAATACAAATCCTACTAGATAATGCTGAATAATTTCGGGAGAATTACAATGTTTGATTTTTTATGCGATGTTAAAGAGCATACACATGTTAGCGATGATTACATGATAATTAAGCTCTATGCCGGCCAAATTGCACAACAGGCAAGGCCCGGACAATTTGTGCATATAAGAATACCCGGCCTTGAACGGACCAGCTTAAGACGACCCTTCAGCATATTTAATTCGGAAGATGGTGTCCTGAGCATTTTGTATAAGGCGGTTGGACGTGGAACTGAAATGATGAAAGATCTGCAACCCAGGAGTCAGCTGCAGCTAATAGGTCCACTGGGCAACGGTTTTCCTCTTGCCGGCAGCTGTGAGCCTGTGCTGGTAGCCGGGGGTTATGGGGTGGCCCCGCTTTTCTTTTTAGCGAGTCGCTTGAATCGGATTGGTGTGCTCGTGGTTGGTGGACGTACTTCAGATGATATTTTAGCTATTAATAACTTCAAGGAGCTCGGTTGGAGGGTGGCGGTTGCCACAGATGACGGATCTGCCGGTGACAAGGGCTTTGTGACGATCCCTCTTAAAAGGGAACTCGATCGTATTCAGGCGGAGGGCAAAGAGGCTGAACTTTTCTCCTGTGGTCCAGATGGCATGCTCAAGGTCGTGGGAGCACTTGCGCTTGAAAAAGGTTTCAAGGCCTGGCTTTCTCTGGATAAACGTATGGTTTGCGGTGTTGGAGCTTGTCTGGCCTGTGTTCAGAAGCTGCGTAAAGATGATGGATCGACTTGGATCGGCAGGGTCTGCAGCGATGGCCCGATTTTTGAGGCGGGTGAGATTGTCTGGTAGCCTCCTGCCGCTGTAAAGAGAGTGTAGATATTATGAGTGGAATTGAATTGAGTGTTGATCTTGGCGGAATCAAAATGAAAAATCCGGTAACAGTTGCCTCCGGCACGTTTGGCTATGGCAAAGAGTATGCGGAGTTGATCGATATTACCAGGCTGGGTGCTGTAACAGTCAAAGGCATCCGCCTGGAGGAATGGGGGGGGAATGCTCTGCCAAGGCACGTAGAGGTGTCAGGGGGAATGGTCAATGCCATCGGTTTACAAGGACCTGGGGTAAAAGGTTTTGTAAAAGAATATATGCCTTTCCTCGTTGAAAAAGGGGTGCCGGTTATCGTTAATATCTGGGGGACTTCCGTAGATGAGTATGCTGAAGTTGCAGCTGGACTGAGTGATGTTGAGGGTGTTAGCGGTCTGGAATTAAATATATCCTGTCCGAATGTTAAAGAGGGAGGGCTCGCATTTGGTACAGACCCTCGCTCTGTTGCCAAGCTTGTTAAACATGTGCGCTCTGCAACCCGGCTTCCTATAATGCCCAAACTGGCTCCTAATGTACCTGATATTAAACCTTTTGTACAAGCTGCGCAGGACAACGGTGCCGACGCAATTGCTCTGATTAATACAATTCCTGCTATGGTGATTGATATTGAGAGTCGGATGCCTGTGCTCTCCAATAAAGTAGGGGGCCTCTCCGGTTCAGCAATTCATCCAGTTGCTGTAAAACTAGTCTGGGAGGCCGCTCAGGTGGCCACTGTGCCTATACTGGCAATGGGAGGAATAGTGGCCGCAGAGCAGGCCATTGAATTTATGATTGCAGGCGCAACTGCAGTTGCGGTCGGAACCGCTAATTTTATTGATCCTTCTACATCTCTCTCTGTAATCAGCGGTATTGAGAGTTATCTGAATCGTCACGAAATGAAATCCTCTGCTGAATTGACTGGATCAATTGTGTTGAACAGCTAGATGCGGGCATGATTCAACAATCACCCTATGTGCTCTCACAGTAAAAAATACAGCCAAAAAGTTTTAACGATTCCACGAGATAATATATGACTATGAATAATCAATGGTATTATTGTATCAAAGGAGAGCGATATGGACCACTCTCGTTTGATGAGCTAAAAGCTTTGGTTGAGAGTAAAAGTTTATCGAAACATGATCTCGTCTGGTGTTGTGATTTCGGAAGTGACTGGCGCAAAGTTGAACAGATACCTGAACTGGGCTTGAGCGAGGTTGAATATGTAAGTAATCCACCACCGCTTAAACGCAAAGAAATCGTTGTTGAGTTTGAACCTGCCTTTAATCACGAAAGCTTCCGTCCCTCAGTTTTGAAGGCAGTTTCTATGGCCTGGCAACGCATGACGAATCTGCTTTTTAGACCTTTTGACATTGCTCGCTGGTGCGGGATAGGCTTCTGTGCCTGGCTGGCTGCTCTGGGAAACCGAAAAATAAGCAATGTTCAGGGGTGGAATAATTTAATAGCCAGCTACAATAAGCTTATTAATGAAACCGAGGGCTCCAACCTGATAGCAAACATCAAGCCGGAGATTGATAAGGGTTTATCTGAGATTGCAGGGAAAATTGAATCATCGGTAGTGACTCCTGAAAGCATTACAGTGATAATTATCCTGAGTGTATTACTTGCCCTTGCTTTTAATATGGTTATTATTTACTTCAAATCCCGTGGTGATTTCATGGTTGTTTACCGGTGGTACAACCCGAATGATAATCTCGGTCAGTCTTGGAGTGCCTCGTGTATTAATTCTATGAAACTCTTTAAATGGAGGGTTTCAATCATGTTGATCGTAATGCTGGTTCATTTGTATAGCTGCTGGTCTATATGCACTCAGGTGATTTTAGCTTATTACCAAAGTGGTTTCGAGTGGGATATTATTTATCTGCATAAGTTCATCGGAGCTGCCGCGGTTTGTCTCGGCAGTTTAATTATCACTTTTTGTGTTGATTACATCACAGTTGCTTTTGTGGTTCCGGTGATGCACTGGCATGGAGTCTCTATTTTCAAAGCATGGGGTAAAGTCATAAAACTCTTTAACCAGTTTCCTGGTGCTGTGTTGATATATATTACTTTTTCGATGGCAATAAGCACCGCTGGTTGCATTGCCGCAACACTTGTTGTCTACATGACCTGTTGTATTGGTGGAATGCCGTATATCTACAGTGTAGTTACACTCCCGGTTTATCTTTTTTTGAGAGGCTATCCAATCTGTTTTATATCCCAGTGGAAGGATAATTTCATTCCGGGCGTTGATCTTGACTAAGGAGCAGCATGAGTATATCCACCGAGTTAATTAAAATTATTCCCAAAAGTGACCTGCATTCACATCTTGACGGTTCGATGCGGGTTGCAACCTTAATTGAACTGGCCCGGTCTCAAGGGGTTAAACTGCCTTCGTATGAGATTGAAGGGCTCAATCAGAGCGTATTCAAACCAGTATACAATAATCTCTCGGAGTACCTGCTTGGGTTTCATTATACCTGCGCAGTGCTTGGAAATTTCGAGGCAATTGAAAGAGCGGCCTTTGAGATGGCTGAAGATGCGATCAATGACGGAGTCCGATACCTTGAGGTTCGTTTCTCACCACAGCTTCTTGTGAAATCAGGCGATGAATGTGTGACCGCTTTCAGATCCGTTCATCTTGGTTTAGCGCGGGCCGCAGGAAAACTCAGACAAACATCAGATGTGCGCAGCGGATATGACATTCCCTTTGAATATGGCATAATATGTTGCGCAATGCGAAATTTCGGTCATGGCATGAGTATTTATTTTGATACTCTTATGAATGTTCTCTCCGGTAGCGACAAACGGGATATCGTTAAGATTGCCTCCTTTGAGGCTGTTCGTTCAGCCTTGACCGCTAGAGACCAGTTTGGTGTTCCGGTGGTTGCATTTGATCTGGCAGGTGAGGAGGCAGGCTATCCGGCCCGGCATCACTCGGATTCCTATGAGGAGGCACACCGCCATTTCATGCGTACAACCGTGCATGCCGGTGAGGCATACGGACCGGAATCAATTTATGAGGCAATTACAACTTGTCATGCAGAGCGTATTGGCCATGGAACATTTATGTTTGAACCGGATAGAATTAAGGACCCAGCAATAAATGACAAAAACGCGTATATTGATGCGATTGCCAACTACATAGCAACCATGCGAATCACGATTGAGGTATGTCCAACCAGCAACCTGCAAACAATACCTGAGTTAAAGGGCGTGATAGAGAACCACCCAGTACGCAAAATGCTCGACTACGGTATGTCGGTTGCCATTTGCACCGACAACACTCTGATTTCACACACCTGCTTAAGTCACGAACTGGATCTGACCGCTAGAGTCTGTAATCTCGACAAAGTGGAATTTAAAAGGCTTGTGCTGGCCGGTTTTAAAGGTGCCTTTTACCCAGGCAGCTATGCAAGCAAACGACTTTTTATAAAAAGAGCGGCGGATAAATTAGATGAAATTTTTAACAGTTGATCAGATACGGGCGGCCGATAAGGCGGCTATTGATGAGGTCGGTATTCCCGAGCAGGTTCTCATGAATCGTGCCGGAGTGGCGCTGGCGCGTTGCGTCAAAAGGGCGGCCCGCTTGCGTGGTGTCACGCGTATAATTCTGCTAGCGGGACATGGCAACAATGGTGGTGATGTTTGTGTTGCAGCCCGCTGTCTGCATAAGGATGGCTTTAGCGCACATGTTATTATGACATGTATCCCTTCATCGATGAAGGGTGCCGCCCAGACAGCCTGGGATGAAATGCAGACATGTGGAGTCCCGTTTGAGGTTATTTCAACAACTGAAAGCTGGCACAAAAACTTCGAGCTGAAATCAGGTTCACTTCTGAATTACGGTATTATTGTTGATGGAATACTAGGTACCGGCTGCAAAGGTGAGCCACGCGGTGTGGCAGCAGAGGCTATTAAGTGGATTAACAGCATCCGTTCCTACTGTCTGGTTGTATCAGCGGATCTTCCGTCGGGAATGAACGGCGATACAGGTATTCCAGATGGTGATGTAGTTAAAGCGGATATGACTGTAACATTCGCGGCTCCCAAGCAGGGGTTTTGCAATCAGCTGGCCGTGAGACACTTGGGCCATTTAATAGTTTCTGATATCGGCATACCAGATGAAATTGCATTTAGATATTCAGCTGCGGTTAAACTTCAACTGATTGCAAGGCCGGAACTGACACGTGCATACAGTGAACGGGATTGGTCGGCACATAAGGGCACTTATGGCCATGTCTGTGTTATTGGAGGTTCTGAAATCTACCCGAATGCCCCTGTTTTATCCGCAATGAGTGCCTTAAGAAGCGGAGCCGGGTTGACTTCGTTATGGAGATGTTGTCCATCCGAGGCAGCTCTCTCTCTTATTCCTGAGGTGATTGTAAGAAAAATTTCACTGGATGATTTCTTTCTGACGGAATCCGACTTGCGTTTGAAAAATTATAAGCTTTCGAAGTACAATGCAATCGTAATTGGGCCGGGACTTGGGTGTTCAGCCGGGGCTAAGGAGCTTGTTAAATATATTCTGGAAAATTTTCGGGGTCGGGTGGTACTGGATGCGGATGGACTAAATATTCTGGCTGGTTTTGATCGGGAAGGCTACAAAGTCAGAGAGGATCTGACGCTTGTGATCACTCCGCACCCCGGTGAGGCGGCCCGTCTGTTGAATTGTTCAATCGCGGATATACAGGCTGAGCGCGGGAAGGCTGTCAGATCTCTGGCAGAACGTTATAATGCCATTGCCGTCTTAAAGGGCGCAGGAACTCTGGTCTGCCGTAAAAATAAAATACCCTGGTTGAATTTAACCGGTAACCCGGGCATGGCCTCTGCCGGCATGGGCGATGTCCTTGCAGGAATTATGGGGGGGGTGCTGGCACAGGGAATTGATGAAATGCTGGCTGTTTCTTTGGCAGTATGGGCTCACGGGACGGCGGGCGATCTTGCTGCCATTGCCGGAAGTCAAACTTCATTGACCGCAAGCGGTCTCGTTAAAATGCTGACTGATGTTTTTCAGAACATCGAGCGCTGACACTCTTTATAATTTAAACAGAGTTTTTTTAATTGGTATATGGTTGGGAAAAAATTATGGCAGTTCAAAGTATGACAGGTTTCGGCAGGGGTGAGATAACCAAAAAAGGATATAAGATAACAGTAGAACTGAGTTCCGTTAACCGGAAACAGTTCGACTTCAATATATCCATGCCTCGCGAATTTACAAGTTATGAGGCCAAGCTTTCGTCACTTGTATCTTCCGTTATTAAACGCGGATATGTGAAGGGGATGATCTCCGTTGAGAGATGCGCCGGCAAGGGTAATGCATGTGAGGGGATGGATCTTAAATCAGCTGAACTACAGATTGAAGCCATGCGGGAAATTGCAGAAAAACTCAGCCTTAAAGATGATTTGACGGCATCATCGCTGTTTAAAGTTCGGGATTTTATAAAAAACGGCCGGTCAATTGATGAGCCTGATCAACTCTGGCCTGATATAGAAAGCTGCGTCAGAAAAGCCTTAAGAAAACTGAAAGAAATGCGCACCTTTGAAGGTGATATTCTTGAAAAGGATATTCGTAAGCGATTGAAATCGCTACAAAAAATATGCACTCAGATAGCCAGGATTGCACCTCGGGTTCCAGTATGCTATAAGAGAATGCTTGAGCAACGGTTAAAGAAACTTCTCAAAAAGGAGGTACTTGTAGATCAGGACTCTCTAGCGCGTGAAATTGCGCTCTTTGCAGATCGTTGTGATATCAGTGAAGAGTTGACCCGCATCAAGAGCCACTTTCAGCAGACCGATAAAATACTGATAAAGGGTGGGGTGTGCGGCAGGACTTTTGACTTTATCTGTCAGGAGATGTTTCGTGAGATAAATACAACAGGTTCTAAAGCCGGCAATGCAGATATCTCCAGGCATGTTATTGCTTTTAAAGCCGGGCTTGAGGCCGTTCGTGAGCAGGTCCAGAATATCGAGTAAAACTCAAGCAGCGGTGCCGCAATCAAACTGAGAGGCACGGAGTTCACAGAGATTAATATATTAAATAAGAACTATTACTCTGTGATCTCTGTGCCTCTGTGAGAGATAAATAATCTGCAATAAGAAACAAGAAGCTGATGCGCCAATGAAAATCTTAAACACATATGCGCAACTGGTAGAAAAGCTGATGGATCTACGTGATCCTATTAGCGGAGTCTGGACAGGACAACTCTCATCAAGCGCATTGAGCACATCTCTGGCACTATCGGCACTTGAGTCTGGAGATTATAAAGATCGCAAACTCTCCCATTCCGGAGCTCAGTGGCTTGTTGATAATGTTAACAGCGACGGAGGATGGGGTGATACTCCGGAGAGCCCATCAAACTTGAGCACCTCGTTAATTGCGAGAGCCTCTCTATTAAAACATAAAGATTGTAAGGGTGCTGCGGAAGCACTTTCGCTGACATCCACCTGGATCATGCAACATACATGCTCTTTGTCGCTCGAAGATATTTCCGGTTCACTGAACTCAATTTATAAAAAGGATAAAACATTTGCTGTTCCGATATTGATGTTTCTGGCTATGTGCAGCGATGATGAAAATGAGTGGGTTCATGTTCCGAAACTCCCCTTTTTGTTGGCTTTGTTGCCCGGCTGGTGTTATCGTTTTTTACGCATAGAAGTTGTCAGCTACGCGCTACCCGCTCTGATTGCAGTGGGGGTGTGTCGCCATATCAAGGTTGCATCCCTGAAAAATAAAATGGCATGGGGAAAGCTTTTTGCCCCGATACTTTTGCATCGACTTGAGCGACTACAGCCCGAACACGGGGGGTTTCTGGATGCGGCACCTCTGACTGCTTTTGTTGTTCTGGCATTACAGCAGTGTGGCTATGACAACCATGCTGTTGTGGCTAAGGGTTGCCGATTTTTGCGGGCATCGGTCACGAAATCAGGGAGCTGGCCGATAGATTCAAATCTTAGAATATGGGTCAGCTCTTTATCAATCCGTGCATTATCAGAGAGACTGAAAGCAGATCCCGATTCAGCCAGGAAGGTGGCGCAGTGGCTCCTGCTGCAACAGCAGTTAGAAATCCATCCTTATACAGGAGCAGCTCCAGGGGGATGGGCCTGGACGGATCTTCCAGGTGGAGTGCCTGATGCCGATGACACTGCAGCTGCATTGATTGCGCTTTTTCATATGAAGGAATTTACTGCTCCAGCGCCGCTGACTAAAGCCGTGCGTCTGGGACTAAGCTGGATCATGAATCTGCAAAATCGTGATGGAGGTGTCCCTACTTTCTGTAGGGGGTGGGGTAAGCTGCCCTTCGATAAAAGCTGTTGTGATATCACGGCACACGCTCTCGAGGCCCTTGTTATTTGGAAATTTCAGATTGAGAGAAAACAGTATATTGTATGTGATGATATTTTTATGCGCCAGTTGAATGCTGCCTCGCGGAGGATGGTGAATTTTCTTGAGTCAGCTCAGGATAATGATGGAGCATGGTTGCCGCTTTGGTTTGGTCATCAGCAAAGCATAAATAAGTTGAACCATATTATAGGTACGGCCAGGGTTGTTCAGTGTTTGCACACCTTTCTCTTGAATGCACAGGAATTAAATAATGTGCAACGCAAAGCAGTTTCAGAAATGGTTGAAAAAGCTGAAATTCATCTTATTAAGAATCAGAAACCAGATGGTGGCTGGAGTGCCGGTAACAATTCTACTGTTGAAGAAACGGCTCTTGTTATCAGCGCGTTGATCCAGGGGTCACCGGAAAGCAGTAAAGCCGCGCATAAAGGCGCAGATTGGCTGGTAGAGATGCATACAAATAATACTATTAAATCAGCTCCAATTGGTTTGTATTTTTCTGTTTTATGGTATGATGAGGCACTATATCCACTCATTTGGAGTGTTGAGGCTTTGAAAAAAATTAAGGATAATCAATGAACAAAGATACAGAACAGATAAGAAACCTCGGCAAGCAGCCAATTGCGGCGATAATGATTAAACATGGATTAAGGGCACATGACCTGGTGGATGCATCGTGTGTACCTATGACCCATAAGCTGGTTGCACGTGCCTGCAAGGGCAGGCGCTTAACTGTGCATAGTAAAAAAATTGTACTCGAAGCACTACAGATTGCGACAGAACACCCTTATAAGGTCAAAGAGACCTTCAATTACTAGAGGGTCAAAGCGATCCAATATCCAATATCCAAAAAGGAATATCCAACAGACCAAGTAAAAAGTGGGCACCCTTTGCAGTTTGCGACCACGCATGCTGTTTTTTTAGGTAGAAAAATAGATGGGTAGAAAAATTGGGTGCGCTTTTTTTTATCCATTTTTTACCCCCAATTTTTTACCAATCCTCTTCCCCGAATACAGAGACATTTTTTTCGTGCATTTCGCGTGTTTCGTAGTTCAAGTGCTCTTAATTTATCGCGAAGTAGGTTTGTTCGTCAAATCCCTGCATCTCCAGCAGCAACTCAGCTAAAGCGACATTGGAAGCATCCGGAGATTCGGCTCTTTCAAGAACGGCTTCGCTCGCAATACAGAGCTGATTAAGAACTTCAATGCGCCTGTTATTTTGCTGCGCTGAGTGCATGCGCAATCCTCCCGAAATGAGCAAAAACAATGCCGCAGCAGCTAGAGCAACACGTAGATTTCTATGTAGTTTACGCTTGAAAATCAGACCAGGTGTAAATCTGGATGCCTCTGAATAAATATTGTCAATAAGCTCCGAAGATGGAGTCCCAAGTCTGCTATTCTCTGTAATTGCATCAAACAGGGGGGCAACTTCCTGAAAATCCAATTCCAGTCTGCTTTCATTTAAATCAAAATATGTATTCTCATTTTTCATTAAATAACCTCCATTAACTGTTTCTTAACCTTTTTCATGGCATCGTGCATACGCCCTAAGGCAGTGTTCAGCGGAATACTTAATGTCTCCGCAATCTGACTGAATGTCATATGACTTTGAACCCTCATAAGAAATACATCACGCTGGATCTCAGGAAGTTGATCAACTATTTGCATCACTCTTTGCGTAATCTCATCACTCTCTACTCTATGGGCCGGCCCAACATCCTTTGACTTAATTCGTTCTACCATTGTCAGACCATCGTCATTAACAGACCTGTCAAGCAACAGATCCGGTCTTTTTTTTCGCCTGAAATCAATAACACGATTGCGGGCTATTTTCCACATCCAGGCTTTAAAAGATACGTTTTTAAAAGATTCTGAACTCTTGATGATTTTCAGCCAGATATCCTGATAAATATCCTCTGCATCGCTTCTGCTGCTTAATGAGGATACCAGCCATGCAAACAACTGCTTCCGGTAACGGCTCTCAAGCACCTGAAAGGCAGACACATCACCTCCCACATAAGCTTCAATAAGTTCAGCATCACTAAAATCATCAAAATTCATAACTTCACAGTAGTTAACGTTCAGGATTAAATTATATTGGCTTAGATTAATAAACCGCGATTTTACGTCGCATAATATATGTTATGTAAACTAATTAGTCAGAGAGATTTTTTACCTATACTCTCCCTCATATTTTTGTCACCCATATTTCTGTCAAATTGAGCTAAATCTTGCATTTAAGAACTCTCTTTCTTATCCTCACGCTCCTTGATAACGATATCGGCCAGTTTTTGTAGTTTTGGCAGGCTGTGCTCATAAAACATTTTCAAGCCTTCGCAGATATAGCTGAGCTTATTAGCCCTGCCGGATGTATGTCCCACTCGGTTTTTAGGACAATCACCACCGCAGAATTTTAAGTATGGACAAACTTTACATGCTTGATGTAGATCGCTTTTGCGTGCACCGAAATCCTTATAGATCTTGGATTCCGCCATTTCTTCCCAGGAGTGAGTTAATACATTGCCAAGTTTTAATTCGGGTAGAACGTGAAAATCACAAGGATAAACATCACCGTTATACTCAACAACAAAATACTGGCGACAGTCGCGTCCGCTGGTACAGCATATATCCTGACCGGTCACCATTTTGGTGATTATGGTATCAAACAGTCTGACTGAAATATTTCGGGAGTCAGAATCATACCATCGGTCAAAGATTCGGCAAAGAAACTCCCCCCACTCCCCTGCTGTAATGCAGTAGGGAGGCACCTTTCCAAATTTATCCAACTCTACGCACTCAATAAACTGAAGAAAATCTGTACCAATATCATTAACTAGGTAGTCATAAATTTCAACAGGATGCTTTATATTGTATTTACTGACAAGTGTTAAAATATTGAATTCAGCCTGATATTTTTTTAACGTGTTTATACCTTTAATAACTCGAGCGTGAGATCCTTTACCGCTGGGATCAGGACGACCTTTATCGTGCAGTTCAGCAGGCCCGTCCAGACTCACTCCAGTCAGAAAATTACACGCTTTGAACATTTTGGCAAAGCGATCAGTAATAAGGGTTGCATTAGTCTGAATGGAGTTGGAAACCTCCACACCAGGACGTCCGTAAGCCATCTGCATATCAGTCACCATTTGATAAAAGGACTCCCCCATCAATAGCGGTTCGCCCCCCTGCCAGACAAATGAATACAGGGGCTGCGGAGTGGCATAATATGATTCCACCATACGCTCCAAAACCTGATCTGACATCCGATGGACTTTTGTTTCGGGATAAAGATTACAGTGATCCAGATAAAAGCAGTAATCACAGCGCAGATTGCAATCGGCGGATGCCGGTTTTATTAATAAAGAAAAATTCATACTCTTCAACCTTTTTTGGTTCTTCGTTGATTTTTATGGCAATCGATTTTTTTGACCCGTCTTCGCCCGCAAGCGGGGCTACGCCGTGGCGCAGCCGGATAACAAGATGATACAGATAACATTTAATCCTGTTGAACAAGTTTTTAAAATACCACACCTTTTCTTTACAACTGCTACCGCTTAAGGTAAGCAAGGTAAGCAAGTAAATCAATCAATCAATAAAGTTGTTCTATCAAAAAAAAACGTAGGAATTGCTATTAAATATTTCACCTCTAAGATTTTTTACCTAAAAAACAACGCGGCAATGACCTTTGTTTCCTTTGTTACCTTTTGTTTAAATTCTTCTAAACGCTGATCATTTTAAGCAGTTTTTTCATGCGACGCTCAATCTGCGAGAACTTCAGAGTTTCAAAACAATCCAGACTGAAACCTTCAACTCCAAATGAAGCAATCACACTTGCGTAAAGCAAAGCCTCGCGCAAAGCTTTTTCGCTCACTCGACCACGTTGAGCCAGATATCCCATAAATGCCCCGGCATAGGAGTCTCCGGCTCCGGTTGGATCAACCACATTGTCGACAGGAAAAGCCGGTGCAATAAAAACACCCCTTTTTGAGAATAGAAGCGCACCATGCTCACCGCGTTTGATAACCACATAGGAGGGCCCCATCTTCATCAGCTCTGCAGCGCAATCAAGCATATTGTATTTGCCGCTGAGCATGCGTGCTTCGCCATCGTTAACAGTCAACAGATCAACCTTTTTTATAACTCTTTTCAAAGCCGGTTTTGCAATTTCTATCCAAAGATTCATTGTATCAAGAGCTACGAAACGGGCCCCTTTTGCCCGACGTAAAACGTGCATTTGCAGCTCGGGTTGAATATTTCCAAGTAGAACAAATGGTGCTTTTTTATAGCTTACAGGCAGTATTGGTTTAAAGTCTTCAAAAACACCAAGCTCGGTTTTCAACGTCTCTCTTTCAATCATGTTGTCATCATAGGCACCACTCCAACGGAATGTACTTCCGGTAACATGCTGAACTCCATCCAGATCAGTTCCAAAGCTCTGCCAGCGTTTAGAAAATGACTCCGGGAAATCATCTCCAACCACACCAACTGCACCGGTATTGGTAAAAAACGAGGCAGCCGCTGTACTGAAAGGAAGCGATCCGCCCAAAAGATCTTTTCTGTCTTCAGTGCGGGTTTTAATATCATCAATACCGATAGAACCGACAATAACTAACTTTACATCCTGCTTATTCATAATAATCCTTTTTTTTTATTTTAAATCATTTTGCCAATAATCATTTTGCCCAAACCTGCGACATGTCACGTCGGAGTTCGGAGAGCAGAGGAGGAAGCAGCCAAATAATGCTGTTAATCTATTTGCGCTGCCAAACATTTACGAGTGCCTGTACACCAAGAATATAGCCATAACTCCCAAAACCCATGATCTGTCCAATACAAACAGGAGCTGTCAGACTAGTATGTCGAAAACCTTCACGCTTATGCGTATTAGATATATGCACCTCAACAACTGGCAGGCCACATGCGGCGATTGCGTCACGTAAAGCAATACTGCTGTGTGTGAAGGCAGCCGGGTTAATCACTATGCCGTCAACCTCATCATTTGCGCAGCAAACGGCATTGACGACTTCGCCTTCAACACAGCTCTGAAAGTGAGCTATTTCAATCCCGTTTTCATCTGCATACGTATCAACCATTTCCTTAATATCCTGAAGTGTCTCAGATCCATAGATTGATGGTTCGCGTGTTCCGAGAAGGTTTAAGTTTGGTCCATTAATAACAAGTATTTTCATTTTCATCTCCATTCTATAGCAAGCACTTTTACATGCTGACAAGTTTTTCGGACTTTTTTTAGAAGCTACTTTATTATCTCAACTTCTTCAAAGGGAATCGTCATAAACTTTCCTTCACTATCTCTGACGACAACTCTACCTCTTAAAACATCACGCTTAATGATCGTGCCTTTAACATTTCCACGCCCGGGACAGATTACTTTAACACCGATGGCCGGAATTCCAATACCGGCCTCCTCATAGATATGATTTTCATATTGCAAGCAGCATTTTAATCTGTTGCAGCTTCCATTCAATGATCCTGGATTCAGTGCGATTCCTTGATTTTTCGCCATCTTAAGGTTAACGGGACAGTCGCGTTTCTGCCATGAAGAGCAGCATGACTGGCGACCGCAGCTTCCGATGCAACCTATCAGACGGCATTCATCTCTGACACCGACCTGCCATAAATTAACACCGCAGTTCAGCATACTTTGGATGGGATCTATGAAGCGGGTTAAATTCAACGGAGCTTTAGCGATATACCTGAAAAACAATCGGCGTCGGTCAAGTGAGAATCGGGTCTTAACAATTTTAACATACATCTCATCTTCATCATCATCCAGCAGCTCCCTGAAATAAGCATAAGCCTGATCTTCAAAAATTTTGTTTGACTCAATTTTGTGAAGGTCGTTCGCATTTACTGCTCTTATAATTCGGAAGCCAGGAATCCGGAAATTCTTAGTTTCTTTCGGAATATCAACACGTTTCAGGACCTCAGATACATCCAGTCCATAATCAAACTCTACCACATATTTATGACCGGGATGAACATCGACTCCTTGATTGATGCGGCTGTAAAACACAGAGTACTCGGGTGTCTGGATCTGGGCATATTTCATAAATCAGTAAGTTCCTTAGATCACACCGTGATGGATCCTGTCAATGGCATATGCAAGCGTAGATTCCTCAGGCATATTCCGTTCGTTCATTTGCACGGTCAGCTCTTCAACCGCCTTTAAATTATAAATCGATTTACTTAAATTCAAATTCGATGCACGGCTTTTTAAGATATCGAGGTATGCCTGATTATGCACCAGAGAACTCTCGCCTCCTGAACACAGAATGAAAATATCCCGGAACCAGCGCAACAGCGTTAAACTGAAATATCCTCGAAATTCGCGGTATCTGGCACTTACTCTGGCATCAAATATATCTTTTGAGTCTTCGACTTTATTACTCTCATTCTCCTCTGATCTAACCAGCTCTTCAACATGTTTTTTCATGTCGGTTAAGATTGAAAAAAGAGAGTTGCACATTGTCAGTCTTTCTATGGGCGTTTTGTAGAGATCAAAGGAGAGCGTTTCAAGCATTCTGCCTCTCCATGGTTCATCAAGCTGGCGTAGCTCGTTCAGATCAATGCGTTGGCAACGCGATATTATAGTGGGCAGCAGCTGCTGAGGATACTCAGTCAGAAGCAGAAAAATTGTCTTGTCGGGTGGCTCCTCCAGTGTTTTCAGAAAGGCATTGGAAGATGATACATTAAGTCGGTCAGCACCAACAATAACGCCGGCCTTCCAGCCTCCCTGCATGGAGGTCTGGTAAATCCGTCCCAGAAGATTTTCCCGGATATTCTCCATACTGATAACACGCGATTTTTTCTCCGGATATATCCACTCAATGTCGACCTGGGTTTTCTCGCGCACCTTTCTGCAGCCATCGCAGGCACCGCATGGCTTGATGGTCTCTGATTGACAAAAGAGATACTGCAGAATTCGAACAGCCAAATCGTTAGCCAGCCCGCGCAACGGTCCCGTAATCAGGTAACCATGTGCCGGCCGGCCTGATTCAAAGGCATGCTTAATCATCTCAAATTTGTCGTCTATTCGCATTGTTTAGGGGTTAGGGCGACATGCGTGTCGCCCGTACTTAAGGGTTAGAGGTTAGGGTGTTAGAAAGCGATGTATGACAAAAGATTGAATATCATCTTCAACAATGCTTTGTTCCTGTTCAGCATTAACAACATGAAAACGATCTTGCTCCGCATCAGCCAGCATTAAAAAACCATCGCGAAGTCTATTATGAAAATCATCCTGTTCTCGTTCGATTCTATCAGGAGTTGTATTCCCCCCCTGATGACGCGAAGCAAGACGGCTCCGACTGGTTCCAGGAGAGACATCTATAAGCAGAGTTAAATCGGGTTTTAAGGCATTAACTGCAAAATCATTCAAAGTCTTTAGTTCTTTCAGATCAAAACCGCGCCCATATCCCTGATAGGCCATTGTAGAGTCGTAAAAGCGGTCACATAACACCCAGCTACCAGCAGCAAGCGCAGGCTGAATAAACTCCTGTACATGCTGAGCACGGCTCGCCAGAAAAAGCAGAAGCTCAGCTCTGTTGACAGGTGCCTCGCCCTCCGAGCTGTGCTGAATAAGATTACGAATCTTTTCACCGAGGATTGTGCCGCCCGGTTCACGGGTGGTGACAACATTAATTTCCTGCTTCGCCAAAAAGATTGACAGCTGCTTTATATGCGTCGATTTGCCGCTGCCTTCCGGCCCCTCAAATGTTATAAATTTTCCTGTTGCCATAAATTGCTTTGTTATCAGGCAGCCTCATCGTGACTGCCTTCCTTTGAAATTTTAAAAAAACTCGCGCACTCGCGCACTTTAGTAACTATAATCTCAACTTCTTGTTATTTTTCGCACATTATTTATCTCTCACAGAGCACACAGAGCACTAGTTCTTATTTATATATTAATCTCTGTGAACTCCGTGCCTCTGTGAGAAATACTATTGACGTATAAACAACCATCTGTATCCAATCCGTTTGGTTGCCTGCCTGTGCGTAGCACGCAGACAGGCGGCTTCGCTGCATTAGAACTTCTTAACCTTCTGTCCCTCCTTAGAATCACGAATGCTCCATCCCAAGGCACTTATTTCATCTCGAATCCTATCGGACTCCGCCCAGTTCTTGTCGGTACGTGCTTGTGCTCTTGCTTCAACCAGCACCTGCACTTCAGCCGGAATCTCATCACTCTGCTGAACTCTGCCAAAATTAATTACGCCCAGTACAGATTCGAATTTGTTTAACAATCCAAGAACAGCTGTGGCCTCTTCAGCACTAAGTCCATTGTTGTGCAGTGCACTGTTCACCTCACGAATCAGAGTGAACATAGCAGCAAAGGCCTCGGGTATATTCAGGTCATCATTAACTGCATTAACAAAATTCAGATCCTGCTTTGTTGCCCACTCAGGTACGTCCCCCTGTTCAGCCCCCCCTGCTCTCTCGTTCAGAGCATTCATGCATTCATCAACTCTGGCCAACGATGTGCGGGCTGCATCCAGAGCGTCAAATGTGAAGTTAAGCGGTTGACGATAGTGTCCGTTAATCAGGACATAACGGATCTCCCGTCCAGACCACCCCTTATCCAAAAGCTCACGCAGAGTAAAAAAGTTACCGAGGCTTTTTGACATCTTTTCACCATTCACGCGCAAATGGACACAGTGCATCCACATATTTACAAATGGTTTTCCTGTGGCACCCTCAGCTTGCGCAATCTCATTTTCATGGTGGGGAAAAAGATTGTCGATACCGCCGGTATGCAGATCAAAGCTATCACCAAGATATTTCATTGCCATGGCGGAACATTCCAGATGCCATCCGGGGCGGCCCTTGCCCCAGGGAGAGTCCCAGAAAACATCTCCGTCGTTTTCATCCCACCCCTTCCACAAAGCAAAGTCGCCATAGCTCTCTTTTTCATATTCATCCTGCGATACACGTGCACCCGCACGCAGCATCTTCAGGTCAAGATGGGCCAGCTTGCCATAACCAGGCAGCTTTCCCACACTGAAATAAACAGAGCCATCATCGGATTTGTAGGCCAGCCCTTTGTCAAAAAGTTTACTTATCAGATCAATCATCTCAGGAATATGATCGGTTGCGGCAGGGTAGACTTCAGCTGATTCAATATTGAGCACTTTCAGATCATCGAAGAAAGCCTGAATAAATGGTGCGGTGAACTCCTTCAGGGGTACCCCCTGCTCTATGGCCCCCCTGATAGTCTTATCATCAACATCGGTTAAATTCATGACCTGCGTGATCTCACACCCATTGAACTTAATTACCCGACGCAAAATATCCTCAAATGTGTATGCTCTGAAATTACCGATATGGGCAAAGTTATAGACCGTCGGACCGCAGGTATACATGCGGACTCGATTATCCTTCAAAGGTGTAAATGACTCCTTTGAGCGAGTCATGCTGTTATAAAATTTCATAAATTCTCCTGAATATAATTCTCTGATCAGGATCGTGATTAAGATTTGCTGATCCTTGTCCTGATCCTAATCGTTATCCTCGTCACTCTTGATCAAGCTCCTGAACACCGTGGCAACAGCCATCACGGATATCCCTTCGCCGCGTCCCTCAAATCCCATACCCTCGTTGGTCTTTGCTTTAACCGAGACCGCCGAAATATCAACCTTCAAGACTTTAGCAAGATTCTCCCGCATCTGCATAATATACGGTGCCATGCGCGGCAATTCGGCGGTAATCGAGGAATCAACATTGCCGACTTTCCATCCATTCGCATACAGACGGTCAACCACCGCAGTCAGCAGCAGCATGCTGTCAGCATCTTTCCACTGCGGATCTTTATCAGAAAAATGCTTTCCAATATCACCATCAGCCACCGCACCCAGCAGGGCATCACAGAGTGCATGACTCAGAACATCTGCGTCAGAGTGTCCCATAAGCCCCTTTTCATGGGCTATTTCAACTCCGCCGATGATTAAACGACGCCCCTCACATAGTCGATGTGAGTCAAATCCAATTCCCGTACGAAACATGTATATATAATATTAATAATGGACGATAAACTCAAGGATGATTGAGTAGCGAAGCCATATAAATATAGTATATCCCCGGATTACGCGGATTTATCCGCTTTTACTAACAGATTGTTCAAAAGAAAGCTGAAATTCGGTATTATCTAGACTTAACCCTTAATCTGGATTGTTTAACACAGAGACACGGGGGCACAGAGAAACAAAGCTGGTTCAGCGGGGCTGGTAGCATGCAAAATTAATACTGTGAAAAAAGTGAGTTTCTTAAACAGTTTAGTTCCCCTCAGTCCGTCACCCAGGATATCCTTCATCGGTCGTTGGCAAACCGGACGTGGTTTGGAAGCGACCTCGTCCCGGCTGACGCGAGAGGCGAAGGAAAAGATGAATCCTCACCTCACCTGAAACTCCTGAAACGCCGTGTTCTCCTGTATCTCCGTTACGGGCATCGCGACCCACAAAAGCCAGCGGAAGGTGCCGAGCGGTTTGCCGTCGCTGGTGCGAATACTCGTGGCCTGGTAGGTCTTCGCACGGGTCGGTGTCGTGTCAATCTCGGCAATGGGAGAGAACAGGGCACCAGTCGCTACGCTCCATCCGGGGTCTTTGGCGTGCGCGCTGCCGTAGAGCGTGAAGCGCTGGGCTCCACGGCTGCCGTTCTGGTTGAAGGACCACGTGCTGACATCACTCACGGGGACAGCCTTGCCCAAATCCACCTTATAGATACCGCCCGCGACGTTGTTGCGAAAGACGGGACCATAGTCCTCTGCCAGCTTGCCATCGCTCAGAACCTTTACCGGATCATTTACCGTGTCGGGTCGTGTGCTGGTCTGCCGGATGGGAATTGTTTCTGCCGCCAGCGGAATCGTCGCGAAGTTGTCGTTGCCCGAATTCTCTCCCAAGGCGTACACATAGCTTGCCAGCTTCAGCAACATTTTGCGCTGGCCGCGTACGTACCCGACCTCCACCGGTTTGCCCGCGGCTGTATTGACGACAATCCAGAGAGCGTCGACCTGTCGGGTGGCCTTGCCGTTGATCGTCTGGACGAGGTCGCCGGTCTTTAGCCCCGCGCTCGCGGCGGCCGTACCCGCTGGAACATCTATGAGCCGGATGCCGCCCTCCTCTTTGCTGACCCCGAAAGCTGAAAACTCGTCACCTTCCAACGCCTTGACCTTCGCGCCCTGCCAGTAGTGCGTCGATGGTCCCCTCACGACTGCAACGGGCGTCGTCGACCTCGGACCCGCTGCCGGCACCGGGAATTCGGGTGTCCGCGCGATGGTCTTCAACGAAGCCTTCTGCACACCGAACCGGTTCATGGGAAAGTTCTTGAAGCCGAGCTTCAGAGCGGGAGAACCCTCTTTCACGCGGTAGTCGCCGTTCACTGGATCGACAAACATCGGATCGCCGACCGCCGAGTGTGCGTCGCAACCGTTGACCGCAAACTTGACCCGATCCGAGTTGGATGTGAAGAGGTTCCAGTTGACCTCCTTACCCCACTTGTCGCTCTTGCTCATGAGCGCGGGACGATAGGCACCCATCCAGATGTTGTTGGTCACCACGTCACCACAGTTTGCATACCAGACGTGGGGGTGCAGACTATTGTTGATGGCAATGTTGTTATAAATGCGGCGATGGAAACCTTCGCGCAGCTTCAGTCCTCCGCGCAGAAACAAGTTGTTATAGATCTCATAGTTCGACGAGCCGTCGTCGAGATCAACATCCCAGCCATGATCACAACGCCAGCGGCTGTTGCGGATGATGGTTTTCTCTGCATCCAGCAGGGCCAACTCCGGTAGTTTTTCCGCAGGCGCACCTTTGAGATGCCAGAACCTGTCGCGCCCCCACGAATTAAAACTTCCGTGGTCACCGGTTTCGCGAACGGTAGCGAAAACATCGCAGAATTCGATCACATGACCGCCAAAGGTGCCTTCGCTAATGTTGATACCGGCACGACCGACATCATAAATGGAGCAATGACGTACCGTTATTCCTTTCGACATGGAAATCTGCACTCCAGTCGCCTGCTTTTCGACAACACTGACATTGTGGATCAAGCAATCCTCGACCAGACAATCGGCCGGGTAGTTGTCGCTCTTTGGACCCGGAGTTTTGTCGATATCTTCATAGCTCTGCCGCTGGCCATACTCAAAGAGGGGATTGCGGACGGATTTAGGGTCTCCCACGAAGCAGACGCCGCTGGCGCCCGCGCCGTGAATATGCGTACCACGCACTGTAATGCGGTGGTTGTAATTATTGATGAACACGGCGTTACCGCCCACCTGATCAAACTCACAGTCGGCAATCAAACACTCTTCTGCACCGGTGAATTCAACCGCCCCGCCGCGATAGATGGTCCAGTCGCTGCGCAGCAGTGGTTCTTTGGTCTCCATGAACGTGCGTGCTGAGTGACGGAAAATGGAACCATTCACCGGGCGCATCAAGTTCCTCAAAAATGTTCTCCACGAATCGATGTACCTTGTGCATTCCCATCTGCCGGTTGTTTTGCCAGCCGCCTACGTAAGTGACGCTGTTATCGGCAGTCTTGCCGGTAATAAGGTAGTGGTAGCCACCCCAGTGCCCCCGGTGCATAGCGTGAATGTAGCCACCGGTAGGATCCGCCCAACGGGCGGCACGTTTGGCGCTGAAGGCATCCGCCGCAAATCCATTGTAGGGCAGTATCTTTGGGTTGAAATTAGGATAGCGGGCCATAGGCTGGCGTTTCCCATTCGCAAAAAGCTGGTCAATCTCAAGAACTTCAGGCGTCTTTGCCTGGAGGATTCCGTCCCGGTAGGATTGCCAGTTGAGTTTCAGCCTGGCACCGCCGCTGATGACGACCTCTTCGCCCTTGTATGCTGAATAAGTCACGGATGCATTTGGGGCACCTGAATCTTCGGCCGAGAAAATAAGAGTCTCTGGAATGTAGTACGTGCCTTCTCTGATATAAATCGTGATGGGCTTTTTCTTCAGTTCGGCGCTCTTACAAATTATGTCTCGTGCCTGCGTGATAGATTGAAATGGTTTGCTGAGAGTTCCAGGATTGGAATCAGCCCCATTGGGAGCCACATAATAATCTTCTGCCATGCCATTTCGCCCAAACACCATGACTATAGTGATGATGATTATGTATATACTTTTCATTTGTATTCTCCTTGCCTAACATTAGTAACTGTAAAACCTATTCGCCTTTTGGCACGGCAGCGTGTTACTGCCCCATATCTGCCTCAACAGCCTCTTGCAGGGCCTGCACGGCGGCTTTGACCTTGTCAGATGCTTTCCCTGTGCCAGCATCCAGTGCCTGCACCCATGTTTTCAACATTTATATATTCCATACTCCTGTAGAGTCTCCCACATTGCCATTATGTTTTCGACTGGTACGTCTTCCTGGATTATATGGATCGGCGCAAAAATATATCCGCCGCCTGGAGCAAGGTCATCGATTCTTCTTTTGGTTTCATCCCTGACTTGCTGTGGTGTGCCAAACGGTAAAACTCTTTGAGTGTCGCAGCTGCCGCCCCAGATAGTCAGATCATTGCCGAATTCTTTCTTGAACGATAGCAACCGTCCTGCAATCCAATATTTTTGGCAAGGTTGGGGTAAGCGGGCTTATTGGGTTTGATAATCTTGACATCGACATTAAGCCTGTCGATAAGATCTTCTTCCATTTTACCGGTCTGGATAACCATATCGTCAAGCGCAACATCATCGTTCATCCCTAGATGCCTACGCAATCGGCGCATGGTGTTAATGTTTATAGAAGCTACCTCGGCAGCGCCGAAATCCAGTGGAACCCGATCAGGTTCTTTATGATCCAAAGCAGTTGCAACTCGATCAAACCCTGAATATTCTTTCATTGGCGCTCTCCAAAGAAATTATTTTATTGAACTGACAAGCGTGTACTTCTGCCCAGGACTAGTCTTAAACTCGATAGATCCATCGTTAAGTGTTTTGCTCTTAACGTGTTTACCGTCGGCTGTGACTTTGACATCAGTCTTCGGATTGATGCGGCAGGTATGACCTTTTTTTGATAAAACCTCTACCCGTATGATCTTCCCGTCACTCCACTGCATATCCAGTTCAAAGGCACCGCGTGCACACAAGCCATCGAAACGCCCATCCCTCCAGGCTTTAGGCAAAGCAGGCAGCAAATCGATGACTCCTTCATGTGATTGCATCAGCATCTCGGTTATTGCGGCTGTGACACCGAAGGTGCCGTCGACCTGGGGTGATGAGTAACATTTGGAAAAGAGTTGTGGGCAGGTCTGGTTTTTAATATAACTCTTAAATATTTTGTATGCTCTTTCAGCATCATACAATCTGGCCCAGAGGCACATTTTCCATGCGTGTGAGAATCCTGTTCCCCCGTCTCCGCGCTGCTCCAGTACAGCCTTGCAGCCATCGATAAATTCAGGGGTCCTTTTAGCAGAGATCACATTGCCCGGGTAAAGTCCGTACATATGTGAAAAATGCCTGTGTTTCGGTTCCAACTGCTCATAATCTTCGGCCCATTCCTGCAAAGTTCCATCCTTTCCTATTTGTGGGGGAACAAGCCTTGACTGGGCGGCGAGAACTTTTTCAGCATACTTCTGATCGCGTCCAAGCACCTTGCAGGCCTGGGCATAATAGCCAAACAAATCCGTTAATATCTGCATATCCATGCTGGATCCATAACAAATGGTCGTAAAATAATAGCCCCCGGTTATCTCGTCAAAGAAGTATTTATAGCCGGGTCCTTTTGGAGGATTTTCGGGAGAATTGGAGGGATTGGTTACCAGCCATTTTCCGTTTGGATGTTCAACCAGAAAATCCATGAAGAAATCAACCGAACCTTTGATCACAGGGTAAACATCCTCAAGATAATCCTGGTCGAGAGTATAGAGGTAATGCTCCCACAAATGTGTAGTCAGCCAGGCCCCACCAACCGAGAATGTACCCCAGGTCGCCCCGTCCATCGGAGCGGCAACCCGCCAAATATCGGTATTCTGGTGAAAAACCCAGCCATTTGCTCCGTAATGTTCACGGGCGACCTGGCTGCCCTGATCGGTTAATTCTTTGACCAATGTGATCAGGGGTTCTGCGCACTCAGATAAATTTCCGGAATCTACGGGCCAGTAATTCATTTCCAGGTTGATGTTGGTTGTATACTTGGAATCCCATGACGGGTTTTGGTCTTTATTCCAAATGCCCTGCAAATTGGCAGCTTCGGTGCCCGGACGGGAAGATGATATTAATAAATACCTGCCGAAGTTATAACACAGAGAAGCCATGCTGGGATCTGTTATACTTTCCCTCTCTGTCGGGTCAGGATCCCGTGTTGATCCCGTTTTGGACTCCTGTGTATTGATTTTCAGGGGGGGCGGAAATCCTTCTGACACCTTGTGAGTTCGGGATTCAGAAGAAGCGACATCTTTTACATAGCTGGCCATCCTCTTGTCTGTTGGCAGAAAGGAATTGGCAGTATCGGCCAATTTCAGCGTTGCTCGTTTATAAAAGGATTGATAATTTCCAAGGGCGGCATTACGGATTGCAGTGTAGGACTTATTTTTAATATCTTCGAACGTTTTCGTCACACGGGCAACCTGGTCGGCACTAACATCTTTATAATTAACGAAACTTGTTGCTGCCGCAAAATAGAGAGTTACCGCATCGGCCTCGTTAATAAACAGCTCATCCCCTTTAACCGTCATAGTGCCGCCTTCAGGCACAGCTTTGAGTTGCGCACGATACCGCAATCTACCCGCAACACCCAGGTAGTCAGTTGATTTACCATTGATCATCAACCCATCGTTGCCAATCGCATCCATTCTAAAATAATCAGTACCGTAATTAGACTGGGCAACATTGCGAACACCTCTCAGTTGAGCACGAAAAGAGATTTGTCCGGGTTTACTGGCAGTCAATCTGACCATGATAACCTGGTCAGGGGTCGATGCTGATACCTCTCGCCTGTATTGTATATCATGAACTTTGTATTCGACACAGGTAGCTGCGGTTTCAAGATCGAGCCATCGTTTATAGTTTGCCACCTTTTCTTCATCTTTGAAAAAGAGGTGGAGATTTCCCATGCATTGGTATTTCATCTGTTCAACCGGGTTGCCAAGCAAGTGGCGACCGAAAAGTTTGTGTGCCTCTATCGGCTTGCCTTCAAAGATGAGCTTCTGGATCTCTGGCAGGACTTTGGCTCCTCCCTTTACCACTGTAGAATAGGGACCACCCGACCAAAGGGTTTCCTCATTGAGCTGGATCCTCTCTTCGCCATATTTTCCAAACACCATAGCACCCAATCGACCGTTACCAACCGGCAGCGCCTGCTCCCATTCTTTGGCAGGTGCATCATACCAGAGCACCGATCCGGTGTTGAATCTCTTTTTATCTATACGTTCAGAGAGGTCCTCATTTTGAGAATAAGCCGTGTAGCTATGCCCGCAAACACAAACTGAAGAAATTAACATACTCATTTTCAACCATCCTAAACTTGACATGTTCAAAGCCTCCTTGTTAAATTTATTCAATACTATAGCTTTTTTCACAATAAGTTCAAAGAGTTTTTTTAACACTAAAAGCACGAAATAATGAAGGTTTCTTTCTCCGTATAAATAATCGACAAAAATAGGTGCGTTGTGTGGTTTTGAGGTAGAAAGATAGAGGGGTAAAAAATGGGATCAAAGGGACAAATTGTAGAATTTTGAACTACGTCCCCTATCACCACTTTTGACATACCTTCTCAACAATCGATGCGCTGTTGCGGGCTTGTATGATCTAGCCCACAAACACACCTGCCATGCCTGCCCAAAACCAGTTCCCGCTTCTGTCCGGTATTTGAGCGATTGAGCGACTGCATTTGCCTGTTTTTCTGTGTCCTCAACGCTGATTTCCGTCCCAGTGAACATCCCCCACAGATGTGAGAAGTGACGGTGATTGTCGCTGGGGAGGTCCCAGTCCTGCATCCATTCTTGCAACTGACCGTGTTGGCCTATTTTATTGGGAGGGAGTTGTGGGCTGATTTTATTGAGTTTTGCGCGTAGCTCTTCATCTGTATCAAGAATCACTGAAGCCTTGATGCAGGTGTCAAAGAGATAGCGCAGAATCTGGTTGTCCATGGTGGGGCCGGCGCAGATGGTTGATACGCTGCCTTCACTATAGCGTTTGGAGTCCCATGACTTTGGGTTGTCTCCGACTTTGTACCAGTTTTCAGGGGACAATGAGGGACAGGAGACAAGATAGTTGTTATCAGGGTGTTTTACTAATGTTTCGACGAAGAACTCCACCGAGCCTTTGATAATCGGGTAGACCCGTTTGAGAAAATCCTTGTCTTCGTAAAATTGGTAATGATCCCACAGTTGGGTGCAACACCATGCGCCGCCAGTTTGCCAGGTACCAAAATACCCCCCCCCTTTGGGCTCGGTGCCTGACCAAAGATCAGAGTTGAAGCCAAGTGCTCATCCTTTGTTGACGCCATAATACAATCTGGCTGTTTTGCGACCTTCAATCGACCATTCCTCCAGTTTTTTAACAAAGGGTTCGATGCATTCACGCAGATTACAAACATCCACCGGCCAGTAATTCATTTCGAAATTAATGTTTGTGGTGTATTTGCCATTCCATGATGGGCTCAGGCTGTCGTTCCAAATGCCCTGCAGGTTGGCAGCTTGTGTGTTGGGTCTAGAAGAAGTCAGCAGGGTGTAACGACCAAATTGAAGAATGAGGACGACTAACGAAGCATCGCTTTTTCCTTCGGCAAATTGTTTGATGCGTTCATCTGTTGGTAGTTGACTATTTTTTGAGTCAGGCAATGTCAGTTGCAGGCGATTAAAGATGGCTTGATGACTTTGAATGTGGTTTTCGAGCACCTTGCTGTATTGGCGTTTGCTAAGGGCTTGCATCCTGGTTTGGGCAATATTCCTATAATCCTTCTTGAGGTCCTTATAGTTGTTGAAGTTTGTTTCGGCCACAAGATACAAGGTGACAGAGTTGGCATTTTTTATTACCAGTGCATTTTTTTTCAGCAGAATTTTTCCACCTTTAATCATAGGCTTCAGCCGGACCTGCATTTTGACGGCATCATCGCTTTTGGGTTCCAACACGAGTTCATCACCTTGAACCTTGGCAGCGATGTCTTTTCTGACTTCCTTCTCTTCCCAACGAACTTTTTTATAGGGGTGGGTCAGGCGAATCTTAAGAGAGAGACTGTTAGGCTTGCTGCTTGTGAGTCGGACTACAAGACATTGCTCAGGATGGCTGACAAAGACTTCACGTTTGTAGTGGATATTGCCACATGTGTAGGTGACGCTCGAAATCGCCTTGTTGAGATCGAGTTCTCTTTTGTAGTTGCCGACATGATCGTGCCCTTCAAAATCCAGCCAGAGGTCACCGGTGGGAAGGTAACTCGAAAAATTCCAATGCTGTCCCTTGTCTTTAATAATGCTTGTGTCGTAGAGTTTTTGCGCCTCCAGTCGTTTACCTTTAAAAATAAGTTTTTGGATTTCAGCAAGATTTTCCGGGCCGTCGGTCTCGAAGGGCTTCAGGCGTTGCCCTGACCAAACAGTGTCTTCATTGAACTGAATGCGTTCATGCTTGGTGCCTCCAAAGGTCATCGCTCCGATGCGCCCGTTGCCTGTCGGCAAAGCTTCTTTCCAAATCGCTGCGGGTTTGTTGTACCAGAGTTTTAAATCAGTGTCGTTGTTGTAAACGGGTGCAATGATCGAAGCTGAACGACAAGGCAGTGCGAGGGCGATCAGCAATACCAGATAGATGCCACCAGGAATTCGCTTTTTGAGTGAGGTGGCGGCAGGAGTGAGCCCGGCAGCACCGAACTCCAATGAAACCCGATCGGGTTCTTTATGATCCAAAACAGTTACGACTCAATCAAAACTTGACATGCTCAAAGCCTCCTTGTTAACTTTATTTATTACTATAGCTTGTTTCACAATAAATTCAAAGAGTTTTTTAACCACTAAAAGTACGAAAGAATGAAGGCTTCTTCTCCGTATAAATAATCGGCAAAAACAGGTGCGTTGTGTAGGAGCTACGCGTCATTGCGTCGCAGGGTTAGGTAAGAAAATGGTGGGTAGAAAAATGGGTGCGTTGTGTGTTCTGGGTTTGCTGTGCTAAATAAGGCCCGCTGACGAAATTCTCGCAAGCGGGCCTATTATTTCGAACTATAATCCGTCGCTTACTTAATCATCAGCATTGTGCCTGCGCTCGGAATCGGCTCAGCTTCCTGCACCACACGGCCTTCACCCTCGTTGAACAGAACCAGCGATTCGACTTCATCCAGCGTTAGCGCGCGATCCCACACGGCAAGATCGTCAAACATTCCGCCCCTCTTATAAGAGTCGTGATGTATCCCCAGCTTCATGTAGAAGCCGTCCAGTACGGTATCGCTCAAAAACATCTGATTCGATTCAAGCACTACTGCATCAACATATACCTTCTTGCCTTTGTCGGGGTCATCAAAGGAGAATACCACATGATGCCAAACTGAATCACTCTGGAATCCCATAGAGGTCGAATCCCAGGGAGATCCGAAACTGTAGAACATATAGTCAAAAATCAGAATAGACTGCGATTCAAACGGACGATTCCTATATCCCTGGTTCTGATTCATCCAGAATGCGATCGTGAAACTATCCGTTGCGCGATATGCAGGTAACCCGTCAATAAATGCCGATTCCGAGTCCGCCTCCACAAAGTTCAGTCCATTGCCGAATTTGCCAGGCAGCCAGTCCGGAGTGCCGGTCATGAAGCGGTATACGACGAGGAGGTCGCCCTGAAAGTTGTGGCGTTCTATTGCCAGATCCGTTCGTTGCCATCGCCACGTTGAAAGACGAGGTCATTGCCAATCTCATAGAACGGGATGACCGACCAAAATGCAAAGCGAAAGCAAAGAAGGTCTTAACAGCATTCAGAATTTCTATTCGTCAGTGCACTGAGCAGACATGCAAAGCCGTAGCATAATGAACATGAATTGCCGGAAAAAATAGCAGAACTTATGGGATGCACTACTAGTATGATAAATTATAAAGCAACTGATGCTCTATGCCGTCGAAACCGCCATGCCACAGCAGAAAGCATTTTCTCCCGCATGGCAGACCTGCCTGCGCTGGCGCCAGCATATCGAAAGCAAATTGCCTTGAGATCAACAGCATCAATCAGGCGACATCCGAGTGCTTTGTGGACAAGGTCTTACTCAAATCGTACAACTCGACGACATCGCCCTTGGTCAGCGCATGCCGGCACCGGTCGCCATGATCTGCCCGCAGGACTCATGCCCGGCAATCATTTCAGGCTGGTAGCCTTCGGGGCCTTTGCCAACGTGGTCGTTGTAGATGCAGCGGATATCGGAACCGCAGATGGTTGAGGACTTTGTTTTTAGTAGGACCTCACCATGCTTGAGTTCAGGAATTGCATATTCCTTGAATTCAACGGTGCTGTTGCCGGGCAGATATGCCCCTGTCATTGTTTTTGGAATGTTGCTCACTATTCTTTTGCCTTTCTGTTGTTCTTTGATGCGTTGGTACTGTTTCGAATTTGATGGTTTTCGGAAACAGACACTGTTATACAGGATGCGGTGAAGAGTAGGAATAGACCGACTTGACTAAATGATGAATATAATTGACTTTACGCTGAGCGTCTTTCTGTGTACAGTATTGCTAGTATGACAAATTATAAAGCATCATTCATATCCGAGCAGGTGACCTCAGGGGAATATTACTATCTGAATATGATTCCTCCGAAAATGGCGTCAGCAACCGTGGTCTGCGGAGGTCGGGAGCAGTGCTCGCCCTCATACCGGATTGACAGGAATGGTTTCAGGTTCCGCTCAATCGAGTTTGTATCGGCTGGCCGCGGTACGCTGACCATGGGGGGACTGACTTACCCGCTTCGCGCGGGTGCCATCTACAGCTACGGCCCGCACATCAAACATGTGATCCAGAGCGATACCGAATACCCGCTTATCAAACACTTTGTTGACTTTGTCGGGTCAGAACTCACCGACCTTCTTGAAACTACAGGACTGAGCAAAAACCACGCCCTTTATGTCTCGAGACCCTTCCGTATGCGCAGTATCTTCGAGAATCTGTTGCAGACCGGAGTCCAGGAGAGCCGGCATGGCAATACGCTATGCGTGCTGCTGTTGAAGCAAATCATGCTCTACGCCGACGAAACCGCCCTGCCACAACAGGAAGCATTCTCTCCTGCATGGCAGACCTACCTGCGCTGCCGCCAGCACATCGAACGCAATTGCCTTGAGATCACCAGTATCAATCAGGTGGCATCCGAGTGCTTTGTGGACAAAGCCTACCTTACCCGACTCTTCCAACGCTATGCAGAGGAGACCCCGCTAAAGCTCCTTACCCGACTCAAAATGGCGCACGCCGCAGATCTGCTGAGCAAGGGAACCCTACTCATCAAGCAGGTCGCCGATCAACTCGGCTTTGCCGACCCCTACCACTTCTCACGCGTCTTCAAGCGCGTCTATGGTATTCCCCCAGAGACCTTCATCAAGACCGCCGGACGAACGGATTGACGTACAGCACTCTACACCAATACGTATGGTCTGAAGCACTTAACTTCGTGCCTTATGCCCAAGGGTGTGATGCAATTTAGTTGAAACGGGGCTTTTTCGTATGATTCAACACGCTGAAGCGTGAACTACGTACGAAAACCTGTATGTAGTTCACACTTGTGCTTTTGAACACTTTGGAATGGCTTATCGCGCAGAAACGATAATGACGGATCTTTTGAGAAGCAAAACCATTACAACCACCAATGCACGATCAATTCTACAGAATCTTTTCACCACTTCTGTTGATATTAAAACTGATCAGAGCAAAAAAGAACTGCACGTGTGCCTCCATGGCGCATCAACACCGGCAACAAACCAAACCATTGCCAGACTCTTGAAAGAGATTAACCAAACTGAAACAGTTTTTCCTGGCACAGGGCTTACAATGGTTTTTGAATCTCACATTCCAACTCAAAATCCGAAAACAGGAGACACTTAAACTTCCTCTAGAGATACACATGCGCCCATCGGTCGAGCGTCAGCGACTGCGCTACGGCAGGTCGATCTTCACCTCGACGGGATTCTCGGTGGTCAGTTCCATCCAGACGACCAAGGCATTGACACCGTTGGGCCTGCGGACGACTCCCTGTCGCACCTCGGCGGGTGCGGCCGGCGAGACAGTCACCTTGCCCGGCTGGTCTGCGGACCAGTTTTGCACAACGAGAACGGGGTTAACCAGCGGCGAATCCTTCGACCCGGCCAGCGTAACTTGAAGCGTTTTCACCTTGCCGCTCTCGCGGGTTAACACGTAAGCCCGCTGGACGGCATCGTAGACGGCCGTGACACCGGCACCGGGCGTTGCCTTCGCCGGGGCGAGCCACGACTTGGCCAACGGCAGGATCTGATCGGCTGGTTTGTTGGACATGCCCTCCATCAGCAGTTTCTCGACGAACAGGCCCTTCTCGCCGTACGGCGTGTAGTCGTCCCAGCGAATGTGAGTGATCGAGCTGTGTGCGGCGCGATGGTTGTGGCTGGTGTCGAAGCGGTCGCTGGGGAGCTGCGCAACCGGCCAGTGGTTCCAAGACGGGAACGGCGAGTAGCCCGTGCCCTTGTTGTTGCTCTTGTACACGTCGCCGCCGAGGATCCGCTGGATGCTGAACGGATCGTAGTCGCCAACCATGTTGATCACGTGGACAAAGGTCTTTTCGTAGTTGACGTTGGTCGGCGGCACATCGATCCAGTCGTACTTGCGGATCTCGCCGCCGCCGGTCACGAGCGTCAGCGCGGGGCGTGTGTCCAGGATATCCTCCGGCTTCTGGTTGGGAGCCATGATGCCCATCGACTCGTGCCACTCCAGCCGCGGACTCTTGCCTGAGTAGACCCGCATCCGCTTGACCATCGAGCCGTCGGGGTAGATTGTCAGGTACCACGTGGCCCACTTGCCCCAGTTGCTGTCGGGCCAATCGGTCCGCTCACCGTGGATCTCGTAGTGCACGTCGCACAGCGGATATCGCCACTTGAGCACCACGCGTGCGGGGCTTTGCTCGATGATGTGAACGCGCCCGTAGACCACGCGCTTATCGCTCATCGGCTCGTAGCAGCCGCCATAGCCCCAAGTCTCGTTAAACTCATTAGAATACCAGAATCCGTTCTCGTTGACGAGCATCGGAATGTATCCCACGCCGTGCCAGAGCACGTAGCGGGCCGGGCTCTTGTCGAACGTGACCACGATGTCCGGCTGCCCGCACATGCGGAACATGCGGTCCCAGCTCGGATGGAAGTTCATGTGACAGTAATGGGCGCCGAAGGTTCTTGTGTCGGCGAAGTTCGTTGGAAAGCCGTGCCGCGTGATGTCGGTGGGTAGACCATCGCCCGGCTTCTGGCCGAGGGCGAGGGTGCTCTTGTTGACCTGCTCGGCCGACAGGGCCCGGTCGTAGATCCGCAGTTCGTCGAGCAGGCCGTCGAAGGTGAACCGGTAGCTCTCGTTGAAATGTCTCGGTCGGCTCGGATTATAACTGCCGCCTCCGCCGAGTACCAGCGGTGCGCCGTCGGGCAGTTGCACCTGGCTGCTGCCGCCACGGGCGACCTCCTTGCCGTTGACGTACAGCACGGAGGTGTTTTGCCCGTTACTGTCGACGACGGCGGTGATCCTCGTCCACTGATGGCGCGGGATCTGCTCGGTCTGAAGCCGCAGCCAGCTTCCACCCGTGCCGATCTTGAACGTGACCGTCAGCTTGCCGTCGCGGTCCATCTGGGCAAGCATCCCGCGTACGGGGTGGCCCTCGTCGTCGCGCTCGAGCTGCTCGATCAGCGAACACTCCATCCACGGGTAGGCGACGATCGTCAGATAGAAATCGAGCGTTATCGAGCCCTTGATCCGCTTGCCCAGGTCACAATCGGCCTGGAGCTTTGTGGTCCACCCGTCGAACTCCAGCGCCGTGCCGGACACGCCCGTCTGCCACAGAGCAGAGTGGCCCTGGACGGTGAACTTGCGCCCGCTGGCAGTGTCGCTGACGGTTCCCCCGCTGGCATCATCGAACGTCAGCTCGACGAGCGGCTTAGGCAGGTCGGCGGGCATCTTGTGGATTTCGGCCGGCTTTGCCTGCCTGACAGGCTGGAGGTTCATTACGTCGACCATGAGCTTGGCATCACCATCGTGGGCGGGCAGGTTCTCAACGCCTCGTTTGCCAAGCTTGCAGCGCATGACGGTTCCCGGCGCGGCCTCTCTCCAAGCCTTGTAGGAGGGTTTGCCCTCGAGCACGGCCCGGATGACGGTATGATCAGGACGGATGAGAAAATACTCGTCGACGAACTTCGTCTGGTCGGGCAGTTTGCCGGGCAGAGGGAGGGTCATCATAGGTATGTACCGCCAGTGGATGACGATGCGCTCGGGTTCGAACTCGATGATACGAGCTCGGGCGTGGCGGTTGATGCGGTCGGGGCGTTTCCAGGGCCCGTCGCCATGGCGGACGACGACCTCGCGGAACTGGGACGGCCGCTCGCCGCCGTGCCAGACGGGCAGGTAGCTGGTCTCGCGGCCGAAGACGATCTGCTCGTCGTTGTCGCCGAATCGCACCGCCACATCGGCGTATTCATCGGTGCGGCTGAAGCGATTCCATTCGCCATCCCGCTCGGGGGTCTTTCGCGTGTAGCAGGCTCCGAAGGCGCGCTTCGAGGCAATGCCCTTAACGGCCCATGGATTGACCTCGGGTGTCGGTTCCTGCTTGTATACCGGCTCGAAGGCGAAGGCCTGCGCGGTCGTCAGAAGACCGGCCAGGACGATCAGGGAAACTGCGTTCGTGGTCTTGGGTGTCACTTTTTCACTCCTTGCGATTGTTTGGATGCCGCAGCCTGCGAGCTTTTGGGGTGTGGGTTTGGCAATTCTGCTGCCGAGGTTATCACCGTGTATTTCTTGGCCAAACAGATGCACGGGATGCGTCACCTTTGCCCATGCAGTGCCAGCCGCCAGTGACTGACAGAAGCCTCTTTGTTTTATATTCATCATATAATAATTTCCTTTGATTTAAGAACGCGTTGGTCGGGAACTATAAAATTATCGTTTCTTATGCTTTTTCCGTAAGCACTGTTTTAACATGTTATAAAGTTACTATTTTTCTGGTTATTTTGTCAATGATTTTAGAGATGCCATCCCTGAAATTGAAGATGGTCCCTGGCCGATGTTCCCCTCCGATTTAATGAGTGTCCTGATTGTGCTGGCCTCGCAGACCAGAGGCACAACCCTTTTTTTTGAAAAGATGTTTGAGAGCCGCATGTATTTTGTTGATCATCTGATTGGAATGGGGGCATGTATTGTGCAGTGCGACCCCCACCGCATCGTTTTAACCGGTCCATCTCGTCTACCACTATTAAAGACCTGACACCAGTTCATACACCATGGTAATAGCTAAAGCTCCTTCTCAAGAGCAGCAAATCCTCCACCTATCAGTGGAAAACACATAACCTCCTGAATCCAACAGAACCAGTTTTAGCACATACTGGGAGAGACAAGCAAAAATGAAACGATTATGAATGTATGCTGTTGCTGCTGTGCTTCTTGTGTTGGCCGGGTGCAGTCGGCCTGATCAGCCTCCTCCAACAACATTATTTGCTATTCCATGAAAACAATAAGTCTGGTAAACTTACTCTGTAGCGGGTAAGTATCAATTCACAGATTATTTAAAAAATGCCGTCCTGCGGAAAAGATCATATTTGAAAAAGGAAACGTCAAAATGACAAGAGCAGTTACCTGCTGGGCTCGGCAATAACCAGAGCAGAAGCAATAGACGGCGTAATCAAGTTGGGTATCGAAGGTAAGACCACTGTCAGCGTGACAATCCCGGTCCTTGGCGCTTACAGCCAGACCTGGCCGATCAACTGCGGCAAATCGGATAAAATCGTGCAGGATATTGCGGATTTCCTGCTCAGTATACAGCCCGACAAAGGTAATTTTGCGTTCCCTCAAATTGCATTACCAAAAGGCGTCTCTGGAAACGGAGGTCACTTTATTGGTCAGTTGATGGCAGGCCTTTTCCTGCTTTCCACCGGAGAGGAAGCGCACCTGGAGGCGGCAAAGAGCTCCGGGCACGGACAGAAGAATATTTTCACATGACCGAACCGACAATCGAAGAATGCGAGATACTAATGCGCCATTATGACGGCGCTATGCGCAAATTCTTCGCGCAGAAACTGGCACAGATCGCGCTGCCAGTCGGTCCTGAAGCATCGCCGCAGGTCATTTCCCCCAAAGCGTTAGATGCAATTGAACGCGCACTCCAGCATCCCGATGAACGTGTGCAAAGAGCAGCAACGGACGCGATCAGCAGTTATCATCCATGGTTTAGCATCGGTACACCCCGCAGCCCGACCAGGTGCCTACTTTGACGGGATCCACACCTCTTGGATTTTTGGCTTTACTGGCTGCGAACTGTCGAATGAGTGGATACTTGGAAGGATCAAAACCTTCGGGCACACCTTTGGCCGGGCCGCGATTGCGGCGTTTCTTCTTGCTGTTCGGATCGCTTTTCGGTTGATAACCGGCTCGAAACATGGCGTAAGCCATATTCGATTGACCAGAACACACCCATACCTCGCCAACAAGCACGTCTTTGATCTCCAATGTGTTTTGACCTTCTGTGATAGTGAGTGCCTGCCCCTTGGCGTTGGCTGTCAGCGAGGTAAGCTTGACGGTCCATCGGCCATCATTGCCGGTTGTGGCGATCTGTTCCTGCCCGGCGAATTTAACGGTCACTTTGGCACCCGCGGAAGCCCAGCCCCAGACAGGAACCGGTTTCTCACGTTGCAGGATCATGTGATCGCTGAAATATGTCGGCACCTTGAGCCCAGGCAGGGCAGGGGCGGCGGCGAGTGGGCCTGCTGCAGTCAGCAGCAGTAACGTAGTAAGCAGATAATTGGTGTGTTTCATAGTCTCGATATCCTTGAATCGTGTGTGAGTTTTGCGGCTCCGCAAAAGCAGAGCCCCGGCAGTTATGGGCGGATGATTACGACTGGCGAAAATGACATCCATTGCTCGCCTCGCTACTTCTCCGGTGGCTTCTTCTTGCCGCGGTCGTACTGGGGTGAGTCAGGATTTCCAATCCAGTCATTCGGTTTGATGTCCGTGGTTGTCGTTGGATGAACCGGGTTCTCTTCCCAACCGGCTTTGCGCTGCCCGGTCCCCTTGACCTGCCAGTCGCCAATATCCTTTCGGGCTTCCTCGGCATACGCCAATAGGCGTTTTATCACTTCCGGATGCTTGTCCGCGACGTTGGTCTTCTCGCCGATGTCCGTCTTCAGGTCGTACAGGGCCAGCTCGCACGTTCCCTTCCGCACGCCGTCCCAGCCTTCCAGTGTGGGGTCGACCGCAAGGTGCAGTTTCCAATCGCCCGACCTGACCGCGCGAAGTTGATCGATGCGATAGTAGAAGAACTTTTCGTGCGGGGTTTTCGCATCCTTCTGTCCGGACAACAGGCTGAAGATGTCCTTGCCGTCGAGCTTTGTTTTCGGAAGATCGCCGCCGGCGAGTTTCGTGAAGGTCGGCAGGAAATCCATCACGGTGATAAGTTCGCCGCAGGTTTTTCCGGCGGGGATTGTCTTGGGCCAACGCATCACGCACGGCACGCGCATGCCTCCTTCGAGGATTCGGCCTTTGCTTCCAGAGAGCGGGAAATTCTCTCCCCGCCTCGTCGCGCCATTGTCCGATGTGAAAATCACCAGAGTGTTGTCATCGATTCCCAACTCTTTCAAGGTGCGGAGAATCTCACCCACCGACCAGTCCAGTTCATGGATGGCGTCACTGTAGACGCCATGTTCAGATTTTCCGTTGAACTCCGGACTCGCGTAAATGGGCAGATGCGGCATGATGTGCGAGAGGTATACAAAGAAAGGTTTGTCCTTGTTCTTCCTGATGAATTCGACCGCTTCGGTTGTGAGGTTTCTTGTGAAGAATCTCTGATCCGGGGACAACTCGATGATCTTCTCGTTCCGGAACAGCGGCAGGTGCTTTGAGTTGTTGACAAGCCGCCCCTTTTTCGCAGACTTCCGCTTCATGTCATTGCTGTAGGGAATGCCGTAATAGTAGTCAAACCCCTGCTTGTTCGGCATGAATTGCGGTTGATCCCCAAGGTGCCATTTCCCGATACACGCCGTGCTGTAGCTTTGCTGCTTGAGAATCTTGGCGATCGTGGTCTCAGACGGATTCAACCCCTTCTGGTCGCCAGGCAAAAGCATAAAGGGTCCTTTGCAACTGCGGGACATGTCCACGCGCAAGGGGTAACAGCCTGTCATCAAACTGGCTCGGCTTGGACTGCAAACGGGGGCGGTCACGTAGAAGTCCGTGAACCGCATCCCTTCTGACGCCATCTTGTCGATGTGGGGCGTCTTCTTGCGTTTAGCCCCGAAACAACTTATGTCGGAGTAGCCCAGATCATCGCAGAAAATCACGATGAAATTCGGTATACTTTGTTCTGTCGTGTTGCCGGCTCGGGCCTTCATCGGCAGCGTTAGAGCCAGTGATATGGCTGCCGCGATTTTTATGAACTGTTTGCAATTAAATCTATTCATTATCGATGTTTCCGATGGTTATGGTTTCTTTTTTCGGATGCACAGATACATGGTACAATCGCGTTTATGGGCTATTTTAAGTTCCGCTTTGAGCACATAGCTGCCTTTCGGATCATGTTCTGGTAATTTAATATCGTATATGGCAGCGAGTTTGCCGTCATTCCTGGTATCTGCAATTCGAGCACTGGTGAAAACCGGCTTGCCATTACAGGTCAATTGCAGGTTTTTTATTTCTATGTAGTGGTTGTAACGGCTGGTATCAAACAGGACCCGATAGGTCCCCGAGCCGTTGAGGTGCGTGCTGATCGGCCACTCAAACTTCTTTGGTTTCTTGACTATTTGTTCTGTAGCAACAACTGTCATCGGAATCTTAAGCTTGTAGTAGTTGACATTCAGCACATCCAGTCGCCGGTAGTGCGTCTTCATGCGGGTGGTGAACTGCTTGTAATCCCGTAGATCCTGTGGCGTCCATGCGACCTCGGCCAGGGCGCATGTTCGCGGGAAGCTCTTGCTTTCGACAATCTTCAGGCTTGTCATGCTTTCAGACCAGAGTTGCCCTTGCGTGCCGAGAATGTGTTTGGCGGCCTTTTCGTCAAGCGTACCGGTCGGAAGCGGATCGAATCCATAGACCATATCCAGAGAATTAACCCGCCCGCTGCCGATGGGGCTGTCTCGTTGATTTCGATAATCAAAGTATGTTCCAACCATCGGGTTCATTACGACGTCGTATCCGGCTTTGGCGGCTCGCATTGACCGGTCCGGGTCGAACCAGCCCATGACGATGGTGTCTTTGGATATGGGATATTCCTTACCCTCGACTTGTTTCCCTTTTTTTTTCTTCTCATCCAGCCAGCTCTGATCCATGAACCACATCACCGGTCTGCGCTTGGCTGCCTGGATTGGTTCGACCAATCGGCCTTGAAGCCACTCCTGGATCTTATCGGCTCTCTTGGCCAGACCATACTTTTCGATGACCTTGAGATCCGCCTCATTCGGATGAAATCCGTGGGCATGTAGTGGCGGGCGACATCGAGATGCATGCCGCGCCACTCGAAACGCGGGCGATCGGTGATCTCGACACAGGGAACGGTCCACGCGACTGACTCGACCTTCTTGTTGGCGTAGATCTCCGACGGCAGGAGCTGTCGCAGAGTCTGGATGCCGTAGAAAGCTCCGGCCTCGGCGGCAGCTCGGATAGTCACGCCGCGTTTTGTTACCGACAGCGTGTAGCCCTCCGAGCCAATTTTGTCGGCGAGTTTGGCCTCCAGCGTCACGACGATGCTGTTGTCGCCGCCGGATGTTGCGTTTTTAAGATCGTAACCGGTCGCTGGGCTAAGATCGTCCTTGAGCACCTTCGCCAAGGCCGCATCCGCGACAATGACCGTCTTGGCCGACAAGGTGAACTCACCGCCGCTGACGGTCATCTTCACCGGCTTGGGAACGATCGATATTTCGCTCTGAGCCAAAGCACCGGACCAACACGTCAGGATCGCCAATAAGAGTGTAATAGTTCGCATAGTGTGTATTCCTTTTGATTCGTTATCGCTTAACGCTTCGCCCGCTTTCCTTGAAGCCGTCCAACAGCTTTGTGATCGCTTTGACCACTTCGGGTTTCTGCTCGTAAAGGTCGGTGGTTTCGTACGGGTCTTTTGCTATGTCGTACAATTGCCCCGTTTCATTGTGTGGGATCGACTGCTTGACTGACTTATCGCCAGGGGTCACCCAACCGCCCGAGCCCTTGGTGCCCAGAATGAGCTTCCAGTTTTCGTGTCGGATGGCGAACACGCCGAAGTTGGAGTGATGGATCGTGTGTGTACGAAGAGGCTTTTGCGGGGTTTGCCCCTTGATGACCGTCAGCATGTCGATGCTGTCGGGCCCGGCCTTGCCGCTCAACGGCTTGGAGAGCATGGTCGCGAACGAGGCGAACAGATCGTTCAGTTCGATCAACTGGTCGCTTTTCGCATTGGGCTTGACCACACCGGGCCAGTGCACTACCAGCGGAATTCGATGCCCGCCTTCCCATGTGTGGGTTTTCAGGCCGCGGTAGGGCCCCGACGGATCGTGCCCGCCTTTGCCTTCGCGAGGTCCGTTGTCCGAGGTGAAGATCAGAATTGTGTTTTCGGCCAGATCGAGTTTCTGCAAGGCCGCCTCGACCTGCCCGACGCACCAGTCCGCCTGCCAGACCAGATCGCCCCGCTTGGAGTGGGTCTTGCCCTTGGCAAAATCGGCCGGCCAGAACGGCGCGTGCGGGGCCGATAGAGGCAGGTACACGAAGAAGTGCCCGGCCTTGTTGGCGGTTATGAATTCGATCGCTTTTTCAGTGTAAATCTTGTCGACGTCCTTGAAGGGAAAGTTCGGATCAGCAAAGCCAGTCCGGGCGGAGTTGTCCTTTCCCTTGCCTCTCACTTTATACCACTCGGTTGGCTCGACGGTGCACTTGCCGTTTTCGATGAACACGTGCGGAGGGTCGATTTTGCTGCACCCGCCGGTGACGAATGAGTAGTCGAAGCCGCACTCGTTGGCACCGCAGGTAACTCGCTTGCTGAAAACCACATTCTTGCCCTGTTTGTTGACCGAAACACCGTCTTTCGTCTGCCAATCCAATCCCAAATGCCACTTGCCGATGCACGCGGTCTTGTAGCCCCTGCTCTGGAACAGCTTGCCTATGGTGGGTGTATCGGCGTCGATCAACAGGGGGGAATAGCCATGGAGCACCTCCTTTTTCAATGAGGTGCGCCAGCAGTATCGTCCAGTCAGCAGACCGTATCGCGAAGGCGTGCATACCGACGCCGAAGAGTGCGCGTCGGTGAAACTCAGGCCCTGAGACACCAGCTTGTCGATGTTGGGCGTCTTGATCAGCGACTTTTTTTGGTAGGCCGAAATGTCGCCCCAGCCCAAATCATCCGCCATGACGATCACAACATTTGGCGTGTCCGTGCTGGTTGCAACAGATGCCTTAGCTGCCTGTGATAGCAATCCGGCCGCTAATGCGGCACCGCCGATGGCCAGTGAATGAATAAATTGTCTTATATTGAGTGTTCTCATTGGTTATCTCCTGATTGGGCTGTCGCCCAAAGCCTATTTATTGATCATCTCCAGCATCGATTTGCCCATCGACTGCCCCATTTCGTAGTAACTGCGGCCCGAGCCGTTGTAGTGGTAGCGTTTGTCGGAGGTGTACGCCAGTTCCTTGGCGTACTTCTGCACCCAGTTCTTCTGAAAGAATTTGCCTGGATCCAAGCGTGTGGGATCATCGGCGGGCTTCGCCGCATTTACCTGTCCCGCCTTGCGGAAGGCATCCCATTTGTCCTGCATATCGTAAGGACCTTTGTGCCAGCATTGCGCTGTCCTGGCCAGGCGGACGTTGTCCTTGAATTCGGGGAGGGCCGCGATGGCGACCTGCTGCTTGCGGAACTCCGCGACCCAACCCTCGGCGCCCTTACCGTCGGTTCCCAGCTCACCGATCACAAACGGCAGGTTGGGGGCCTTGAGGTCCTTTCGGATGTCGCGGATGAAGTGGGTCATCTGCTCGACGTATTCGGGGTTGCCGACGCCGCAGGCGTCGTTCCAGCCCTGGAACCAGATCAGCCCCGCGATCTCGTAGCCCTGTTTGGCATCATAGTCCGGGACGTACTTCTTGATATCGCCGAGCACTTTTTGGCATTCTTCCAACAGCTTGCGATAAAACAGGCCAATGGAGCTCTTGTAATCTTCGTAGCTTGGCGGCGGGCCAGGCGCTTTCTTTTTACGCTTTGAACTCTTGGCATTGAACTCTTTAGTCGATTTTATTTTTTCCTTGTACGCCGCTTGAATGCCTGCGTATTTTGCTTTGATCTCATCTTCGGAGGGCATGGCGCTGGGCGGAAGAAAATTGTGCTTGACGCTCTTTCCACCCCAGGCGGCCTTGATCAGGAGGACAGGCTGGTCGTAATGATCGCCCAAAACGTCTCCGATGCCGAGTTCGGGTCCGATGGTCTTGACCGGTACTTTCTTGAAGTTCTTGTCGCGAGCCAGCTTCGGAGTGCCGAACCCGACCGTCAACGGACCATGGATCGGAACGATGCGGCCTTTGTCCTTCCTGTCGAGGAAAGTGACCCACACGTCATCGCGCACAAGCCACTTGCCATCGGGCTTGAGGTGTTTGAACTGATCGCGGGTTTTCGGATCGTTGATCACGGCGTCGAGCGTGGTGATGGCGGCTTTGCCTTCCATATTCGATTGTCCTGCAAGAATGAACACTTTGAGCTTACCGTTGGAACTCGCTGTTTTCTCTTCCTTCGCTTCAACGCGGTTCAATGTGGCCGCGAGTGTCAGCATGGCCAACAAACTAAATGTAAATGTTTTTTTCATTTTTAACAAACTCCTTATTCTCGATGTTTCGTAACAGTTTAAGTGCTTCGTCCGCTTTTCTTGAAACCGTCCCGGCAAAGTTAAGATATAAATCCAGTTCACTAGCGTCCCATAGGCCGCGAGGCTGTTAGGCTATTAGGTGAAATGCACATGACTCGTGTGTTTCAATAAGCAAATGGTGTTTTGCATAAAAGTGGCGATTGCTTGCTTTGCTTGCGAAAAGCGTTCTTTTTGCACAAACCTAAACACCTAACAGCCTAAACACCTAAACTCCTGCATCCTATGGGATGCTAGAGAATCCAGTTTTTTTTTGTGGCTAATTAGCCGGTATCTCTGAGCCTCCGCCGTTGTTGTAAAGTTTATGAACTTCTTCCTCTGTCAACAGACGCGACCAGATGGCGAGTTCGTCGTATGCATGAAACTCCGTCGATGCCTCCATCTGATTACCACCAAGGACCAGCGCGGTCTTCACGTCGGCAATAATCGGAGCTATCGAAACATCGTCGTTACCGGCTTTCTTCATTTGCTTAGCATGTTTCTCACTGGAGTATTTCAGATCAGTGCTGCGCTTGTTCTTACACAGTTCACCGTTCTTGTATATTTTAGTCTCGCCCTTGATGCCGTCATAGGTCACAACCATGTGGATCCATTCAACACCATTGCCGGCAAAGCCTGAAGTGGTGAATGCTCCGAATGTACGATCTACTCCATCTCTTTTTACTGTGGTCGAAATACCAAAGTTACCTTTGCTAAATCCACGTACATCCCACCCTCGCTTGTTTGCAAAAAGACTCGTCCACCAGTTGTTGTGGTCGTCACCATCCAGACTTTCGATCTTGTCCCGCCCTTCGCCCTTGCCAATACGGTAGGTGCTTTTGCCGCCGGAGGTCCTCGCCCAGAATGAGATCGAGAGCTGATCTATCATCCCGTCCTTGTTAAGTGGGTCTGCGTAACCCGGAAGAGTGATCGACTGCTTGCCCTTCAATATAAACGAGTTGCCAAATTTGCCAGTCGTCTCTTTTGGCCCACCGAATTTCGGATCTAATCCAAAGATGCCTTCTCTGTTATTCACACTCGATGAGGCCTTAGGATCATCAAACTTGAAGTAATCAACCAGACCTTTCTTCAGGCTGGTCATATCCTGCTCTTCTACAACTTGCTGACGCTGGGCATAGAATATTTTAGCTGCGGCTTCTACCCCTTTAGTATCGATATGAACAGGTGTCTTGCAGTATGGAAGCATGACCTTGGCAAGACGCTGACTGATGGTGATATAGGATGGTGCATTATAATGACACTTCTGACGCAAATCATGGGTATGCACTACTTCAACATTCTTCATTGTGTGAGCGACATACTCATTGGCCCGGCGAACGTCCGTTGCACCAGGCTCCCAGCAGCCATCATTGATCTTCGGAATGAAGAACGGCAGATCAGGAACACCCAAATCCTTACGCAGGTCATTGATGAAATCAACGAGCAGATCCTGGTAGTATCCCTGCGTATTCGCGCAGCAATCGTTCTCGCCCTGGAACCAGATGATTCCAGCGAGCTCATACCCCTGCCCCTTGTAACGAGGGTATAGCTCACCAATATTCGAACAGATATCAAGGGTATGAGCCAGCAATCTGGTATAGAGCGGTCCGACTTCTCCGCCAAGACGTTTGACACCACTGGGCGGGAGCCACTTGTTGTATAGGGTTGTGCCACCGACTGCTGAGCTAATAAAAATCACATCGTTTTCTACAGCATCAGAAATCTCCGTGCCTGCCACAAATTCCACACCTAGCTTATCATAGGTTTCGCCCAAGAACGGAGAAGGTGGCTTATGTTCGGGATAATAGTGCCACAGTTTCTCGCGGATCTTGTTGTACTCCGGCCACTGTTTCTGTGTCCATGGAATGTTTCCGCGTTGCTCGGCATTTGACTGACCCGCAACGATGTAGATCTTGACCGGTTTGTCGCTCGGCTCACTCTTGGCCTGAGCCATGGCTGACGTGCCTACGAAAAGCATACACACCGCAATGATAGTTTTGTAGATGTTCTTCATGTTGTTATCCTTCCAAATCTTTTAGCATCTGTTGCAATTGTTTGAGTCCACCCGGATCAGTCGTCTTATCCGCAATCAATTCCTTGATCAATGGAAGTACCTTTGACGTGTCCTGTCTTCCAATTCTGACGATCAGAGTGCACAACTCGCTACGCGGCATATACTTTGACTTCTTTCGCGGCATCCATTCCTTGAGCATGTCAAGTGTCTTCGGAAGGAGGGGCAACGCTTCCGGACCCATCGGGCAAACAAGGTTTGACTTGATATACAGAGATGTGAACCTATCATTCCTGCAGAACTCAGCTTTGTGATTAAGAGCACTTTGGACTATCGCGCCAATAGCCTGCGGACGGACCTCTGCTGCCAAATCAGTGGTCGGATTACCGGCTGCGTCTTTTGCCTGATACGTTACGATCTTGATCAATGCGCCACACGCCGCCTTGCCGGCATACCAGCTATCGCGATCAACATTCACCAGTTTAATCAACTCAGGAAAGGCCTTGTGAGCTTTTTGACCCATGGCACCAAGTTCATTGCACACAATCTCACGAAGCTCATGTTTGGACTGCTTCAGAACTTTCGCAAGCGCCGGTACTGATTTCTCACCAGACGGGTCTGCGGCTGCAACAGCATGTACAGCTGCATCGGCTACTGAAAACTCATCGTCATTAAGTAGTTTAATGAGTTTGTCTAGTGCTGGTGCAGCGGCTGTACGAAAATGCCATAGTGCTACTGTTGCTGCCTCACGTACTGCGTAATTCTTGTCGTCCAACATCTTTGTCAACGCTGGAACCGCATCAGATAGCGGCAGCGTTGATGACATATTGTCTCTAAACTCTGCACGAGCGATGTCAGTTAATGCATATGCAGCATACATCCGAACGTAGTCGTTCTTATGAGTTAGTGCCGCGATCAGAGCGGGGACCGAGTTCAGCTGACACGCCACCAAACCTTGGCGACAAATGGAGCGTACACTGCATGCGGAATCGTTCAGGCCCACGACAAATGCATTGAGAAGTTCCGGATTGATCGGATTGACCTCTCTCTTCGGCACTTCCTGACCCCTTTTGACTTTGGCCTGCTTCTGAGGTGCTAGCCCCATGAGCGCCTTTGCAGCGTTGAGCCGATTGAGTTCTGGTGCATCGCTCTTAAGAACCTTCTCCAGCCTTGCAACCGGTTTGCCTAAGATCGGGTTTACCGCTTCTTCAGCATTCACGATACTCGCTGTAAGAGCGATACATACAATACTAATGATTACTATTTTCACTATCATCCCCATTCATTTGATTCGTATAATTCTTCCATACACTAAAACTGCTTTTAGCCGCAACCAAACTAAGTGCTTGTGATGTACGGGCCCATATTCTCTAAATATTTCCTTGTGTGTTGGCCGCCGCCGCTTTAGAAAAAAACACTGCGTGTTTTGGAAATAAGGGAGTACAGATATTGTTCGTAAACGTAGGTCCGGTTTCCAACCGGATAATCCCGATAAAATCGGGATCTACAGTGCTGATATTACTTTCCCATCTCAAAAGGTTGAGAGTTGACCGCTATTCTAAATGCTGCTTTAGTTGCTTTCTCTCAACAACTTATGAAGGTGGTCTCCTA
>Ga0307990_1000218_pt1 | contig 55602 bp, 45 predicted proteins | sample EllFjometagen129_FD_203168 | JGI IMG/M metagenome (GOLD analysis project Ga0307990, IMG submission 203168) | Marine microbial communities from Ellis Fjord, Antarctic Ocean - #129 | ecosystem: Environmental > Aquatic > Marine > Unclassified | place: Southern Ocean | collected 2014-10-08
CCTTGGTCAAATGTATCAAGCGTTTTAAATAATTCCTTTATTTGATCTTGAACCTCCATATCTTCTAATTTTGAAGCCAAAGATAACATTTTTTGAACTATCAACCATATTTTAGATTAGAGCCAAAGAAAATTAAAAATAGGAAAATCGTACAGGGATGAGTTTTGTAAACAGATTGGGTTTGTAAAATGATGAATTGCTCCCCACAACCGGCAACGTCTGGCAGTATTTTTTTTTGACTTTTACAACAAAACCCCACTTCTACCTTATTGCAGAAACGGGGGTTTTTGAATAAAACCTGACAATACAACTACCAGCGGACTGTCAGGGCTATTAATTTCTAATTCAAAATCACCTTCTCAAAACATCTCCCTTTTTCACGTTAAATTTCTTCAAAAAAATTACGTATTTTGGTAGGGTAAAACCTTTCTGATGCGGTATGATTATGTTAAACCGTTTTATTCACAATTAAAAATTTTCAGTTATGAAAAAAATCCAGTTAAAATTTTTCTTCGTTGCATTACTAGGTTTCGCTGTGGCAATGACCGCTTGCAAAAAAGATGAAGAAACACAAATCGAAACCACCGACACCAGCTCATCAGAATATGACGCACTGGCCGAAATCATTTTTACAGATGTGGGAAACATCACCAGCGAAGCCTATGATTTGGGTTCAGGAAATTTTAAATCCACAGATGATGAGGCAGATATTATAGGAGAGTGTGCCACCATTACCCTCGATACAATTTCTGTCCCTCACATATTGACCATTGATTTTGGCGAAGAAAATTGCTTGTGCAAAGATGGCCGCTATCGTCGCGGCAAAATCATCACCACCTTTACCGGCAGATACCGCGAACCAGGTACAATCATTACACATGGCTTTGAAGATTTTTATGTAAACGACAACCATGTGGAAGGCAGCAGGATTGTAAGCAACATGGGTTTTAACGATGATGGAAACATGTATTGGACCATCGAGGTGGAATCGCAGATAACCCTTGCTCCTGAGGATGAAACCGAGGGTGGAAATACTTTTGGGTGGAATTCCTCACGTGTTCGTGAATGGATCGAAGGCATCGACACATACATGAAATGGGATGATGTTTACCTCACCACAGGTACAGCCGAAGGTGTACGCCCGTCAGGCTTGGGTTGGTCGCGCGAGATTATTATTCCCTTGCGCAAAGAAATGAGTTGCCGGTTTATTGTTTCGGGATCCATCGAAATTACTCCTGACGAAAAACCTGTAAGGCTGCTCGATTTTGGCAACGGAGATTGTAACAATATTGCCACGGTAACCGTTGATGGAAAGACCCACACCATTCACCTCAGATAATTCAAAAAATAGTTTTTCAATAGTTTTTGCTCCCGGTGATCATTCATCGGGGGCTTATTAATATCATTGCCTATAAAATATTTTCTACATTTACGCAGCTTCAAAATTGTTTGATTCCTTATGCTGAAAATTCTGAGAACAACAGACATCGAAAAAAAGGGACTTAAACATCAGGATCAAAATTTTTAAAAGTAAAATAACTCTTGACAAAAGCGCAATTTAAGGAAATATTCGACGGCTATTTTGATGCAGTTCGAAATTACATTTATTACCGGTCAGGCGATCAGGAGCTGGCTACGGATATTGCACAGGATACCTTTTTGAAATTTTGGGAAAAGCAATTCAAACTGGAAAACACAAACATTAAAGCCTTACTTTTTAAAATGGCCGGCGATGCCTTTGTGAGTTCCTACCGCAAACAACAAACGGAGCAAAATTTCAAGCTCAGCTTTACACCGTCAGCATCGTTCGAAAACCCTGAGGAAAAATTGAATTACGAAGAACTTAAAAGTAAATATGAAAACACTCTTCGCAGACTACCTGAGAAACAACGAGCTGTCTTTTTGATGAGTAGAATGGATGGAATGAAATATCATGAAATAGCTCAAGCCCTTAACCTAAGTGTGAAAGCCGTAGAAAAAAGAATGAAATTTGCCCTCGATGCTTTTAAAAAAGTTTTGAACCGATAAATGAGTAAAAACACCAAACATATCGCCACAAGCCATTCTGAAGATTTGCAGGATGCAAGCATCTTTTCGAGGGTGGAAATTCCCTTTGAAAAAAGCAAGGCCGATGTGTGGGATATGTTGGATGAAAAAATTGAAGATAAGCCTGGAGCAAAAAAAATCCGGTTCAGGAATCGAAGACTTATTGCAGCAATGGCAGCCTCATTTTTAATTTTGATTGGCACTTCGCTGGTAATGCGTTTTTACACTATAACTATTAAAAGTGATTTTGGGGAACACCTTAGGGCTGAACTACCCGACAATTCAAGCATCGAATTAAACGCTGAAAGTTCGTTATCATACCATCCCTATTGGTGGAAATTTTCGCGTAAAATTGATTTTTCGGGCGAAGGATATTTTCAAATTGCCAAGGGCAGCAAACTTGAAGTGGCCTCAAGCAACGGAAAAACCATTGTGCTGGGCACCAGTTTTAATATTTACAATCGTGATAATTTATACAAGGTTACCTGCCTCACAGGAAAAGTAAAAGTGGTTTCCGTCACAAACGAGGAAGCCATTCTTACACCCGACTATCATGCTGAGGTTGATGAGCAGGGAAACATTCTGGTAAACAAACTTGAGAAACCTACCCAGGAAACCGATTGGACAAAGAATATGTTCAGCTTCACAGCGGAACCAATTATGTGTGTTTTTAACGAAATCGAGCGACAATATGATGTGAAAATCAGTGTTCCAAAAAAAATCGATTATAGCTATACCGGCTACTTCCCAAAAAGCATCGGCATCGAACAAACCCTAAATCTGGTATGTAAACCTTTTGGCCTTACTTTTGTAAAAAAATCAGGAAACGAATTTCTGATTTCTCAAAAGTAACTGCGTGAATTATAGATCTGCCGTATTCATATTAGCTTTTATTTTTCTAAACTTGTTCTCTTTTGCACAGGAGATCAGGGTTGAAGCTCAGAACATGCCCCTAAACAAAGTTCTACTCGATTTAAGCAGCAAGTACGACATACAGCTTTCCTTCGACGATCAATTGCTTTCAGAATATTCACTTACACTAAATAAGGTTTTTACCGATCCGGCAGAAGCTTTGCAAGCACTTGTCAAACCCTTCCCATTAATCCTCGAAAATGTAGGTGGCGTTTTTATAATCTACGCAAGTCCTCCTCCCAAACCTCAAAAAAAAGTATTCCGTATTTCGGGGCAGGTATTAGAAATGGGTAGCAACGAAATGCTTCCGTATTCACACGTGATCATAAACGGGCATGCTACCGCTACTGATTTAAAAGGTAGTTTTTCCTGGGTGTCAAATGCGGATAGCATTTTTTCGGTTCAGGCATCACAGCTGGGATATTACATTCTGGACACCCTGCTTACAAGCGGAAAGCATCACGACCTATATTTGCAACCATCGGTCATTGGTTTAAAAGAGGTTGTGATAACAGGAAAGATGCTTGAGGAATCTACACAAATTGGTAACCAGCCGGGCGTTGAAAAGCTAAATCATAAAACCGCCTATTTCCTGCCCGGATTCGGAGATAATTCAGTGTATAATTTATTGAGGCTTCAACCCGGAATTTTGGCCTCGGGCGAACAAACCAGCGAGCCTACCATTTGGGGAGGATATGCCGGACACAGCAAAGTAATGTTTGATGGATTTACGATTTATGGCCTCAAGAATTTCAACGACAACATCAGTGTTTTTAACCCTTTGGTAACAAAAAGTATTGATGTTTATAAAGGCGGGTACGATGCACGTTATGGCGAAAGGGTTGGAGGCATCGTGGATGTAAGCGGGAAAAATGGAAATAACATACGCCCGGCCTTCGAGTTTTGTGTAAACAACATGACAATGAACGGGATTCTTGAAGTTCCCGTGGTGAAAAACAAAAGCTCCTTGCTGATCTCTTTCAGGCAAACCTATTACGATTTATACAATCCCCGCGAATTCAATCTTTCCGGCAAAAATCAGCAAGCTGAAAACAACCAGGAAATACTCAATCTGAATGTGATCCCGGATTATGCTTTCAGGGATATAAATATAAAATACGCTGCCCGAATCAAGGGTAAAGATTTGTTTTACATCAGCCTGTACGGAGCTAAGGATGATTTTTCTTATGCCATCAGTGAGCCTTTACAATTTGTAAATCTTATAAAAAACACCGGCGAAAAAATTAAGCAGGGTGGGGGTTCCATTTTTTATGGTAAGAGTTGGTTAAATGGAAACACAAGTAATTTAATAATTTCCCTTTCGGAGATGAAATCGGAGTTCAGCAACATCCAGGGTTTTGAAATTAGGTATAACAGCAAGAAAAACATAAGGCAGGATTTGCTGAGCGAAAACAGAGTAGGTGAACTCAACATTAAAATTGATAATCGTTTTGCAGCCACACAAGGTCAAATGTTTGAATTTGGAGGAGGGATCATTCATAACTCTACCTCAATAATCGAAGACACCTTCAATATTCAAAGTGTAAATATCCAGGAAAAAGCATCGCGTACATATCTCTATTTTCAAGATATCATAAGCAATAATCATGGAAGCAACATCAAACTTGGGCTAAGAACAAGTTATGCAAACAACACCAAAAAAATCTATCTGGAGCCACGGATTTCGACTTCAATAAAAATTGCAGAATATTGGAAAATAAACGCAGCCTGGGGCATTTACAATCAGCACCTGGTAAAAGCTTCGGTGGTAGATGAATACGGAAACTACAGATATATCTGGGCTGTCGACAACGATAATGGCGTTCCGATAGCGCACGCCATACATTATGTTTTGGGAAGTTCCTATCAAAAGATGGGTTTTACACTGAGCCTCGAAGGGTTTTATAAAAACACAGAGGGGATTTCCCGCTACATCAACTCACAAAAATTCAACATCGAGGACGTCTTTAAGGGAAAGAGTCGCAGCTATGGCCTTGACTTTATGATACAAAAAGAGTTTAGGGGACATCAAGCTTGGGTAGCCTATACCCTGAGCAAGGTAGAAGAACATTTCGATTACCAGATAAATAATGATTACAGGCGGGCTCCTCAGGATCAAAGGCATGAAATTAAGTTAGCCGCACTGGCCAATTTTGATCCTTTCTTTGTTTCGTCCAGTTATGTTTTTGGATCCGGTTTCCCGGCCGGAGCGCTCACATATACGGGCGTGGAGGACGACACGCCTTACAGCAGGCTGGATATTTCGTTTACCTATAAATTCCTCGACCGAAAAGTTAAGGGGGAAGTGGGTATTTCAATTTTGAATGTCCTGAATACCCAAAACCTCAAATACGAAAACTTCGAGCGTATTCCGTCAATCCAAACCAGCAGCATCAACATATACACCGAAGCTATTCCGTTTACTCCGGCACTGTACATAAAGATTTCGATGTAGATTTCGCAACCTCCAAACAATCCATAATTTTTTATTTTGATGAGACAGGCTGGGTTAGTTTCATAAAAATACGATGGAAGTTTCTATTCCGCCAGCGGCGGGATAAATCCTCGTTCCGCAGACGATGGGAAGTTTTACCCTGAGAGAAATCCGCCTTCCTTGCAGTCGGGGCTGCGAACCCAGCATGGGTTAGCAGCCCCTCCCGAAAGGATGCCTATGGCAGAGGAACGAGGGGATCGCAACCCTGAAATTAATTCAAAATCACCTTCTTAAAACATTTTCCTTTTTCACTTTCTATCCTGATAAAATAAACTCCTTTGGGCTGAGATGATAAATCGATTTCGCCAGAATTTAGCATTTCTAGTTGCCGAATTTCATTTCCGAAAGTATCGAAAATTGAAATTGTTGCATCTTCGGAAAGACCATCAATGGTGATTACTCCGTGTGTTGGGTTGGGGTAAATGTTGATTTTTGTCCCTAAACCAGACAAATTCCCAAAGCCTGTAGATGTTGATTTAATACCCGAAACCACCGACATTCCATTGGTATGGAATAATCCTGAATTATCAAAACGATTTTAGTAAGTTACTTCAAGGTCAAATTCTTCGTCCATTGCCGAACGATACAGTTTGAAAAAGATCATTTCACCTTTGTTAATTCACCCTCTGGTGCCAATTCAAATATTCAAAACAGAAATCATAAACTATGTTTAAGTCTCCCTAACTTGGACAAGCCAAAACCAAACAAGGTGATCATGTAAAATTTATGGTGTATTCCTGTTTTGGTTTGTCCAAGTTAGTCGGCAAAATTTATAAATGCATATTTTGCAATTAAGAGCTTTATTATTTATCTTCCTTTCATATTAACAACAATGCATTTTAAATTTTGCATGGGTATCTTATCTCTAATATTCTGCCAAAAAATGGCAGAATATTAGAGATAAGATACTAAAACTAAAACGGTATATGGTCACAGGCAGCAAAGATTTGGTGGAAGCTCATCCAGAGCTAATTTAGCAGCGAAAAAAAAGCCCATCATTCACCTTTTGGCAAAAGAGGACAAATATAAAATTCTCCTCAAAATAGAATGTGATGTGAATTTTTGTACTTGTAAATCCATTTCCTAACGACAATTGATCTGTTGAATAATAATAAACATTTTGTAAGTTACATAATGTAACTTACAAAATATTTATTACCTTTGAGGTATGATGATGAATAATCCATTTCCAACAACACAGTATTTTGGCAGGGAAACCTTTTGCGACAGAGAATCAGAAATGAGGGATGTAATTTCGAACATCCGAAACAACAATTCTACAACACTCACGGCCATTAGAAGAATGGGGAAAACAGGTTTGATATTTCATATTTTTGAGACATACAAAGATGAAATTACCCCTATTTATGTAGATATTCTTTCCACAAACAACAAATCTGATTTTGTAAATGTGCTTTCAACAGCGATTATTAATGCAGTACCTGAAAAGACTACATTAGGCAAAAAGCTTTGGAAATATTTTAAAACACTCAGGCCGGTAATTAGTTTTGATCCTTTGAGTGGAAACCCTCAAGTGAGTATTTCAGGCTCTGAAGCTGAAGCTGAAAATGATATTCATGCACTTTTAACTTTTCTGAATAATCTTGATGTGCGAGTAGTAATTGCCATTGATGAGTTTCAGCAAATCTTGGAATATCCCATGCAAAACATGGATGCCTGGTTGCGGACAGTTATACAAACACTGCCCAATGTGGTGTTTGTGTTTTCAGGCAGCCAGCGTCATTTAATCACACAACTGTTTGCCGATCCGGGAAGACCGTTCTACAGAAGTACACAAATATTGCATTTTGGTTCTATTCCAAAAGAAATTTATCGGCAATTTATCGTTGATCAGTTTAATAAAAGTAAAAAGTTAATTCCTGTTGAAATAGCAAATTCGATTTGGGAGTGGGCTTCGGGGCATACTTATTATGTTCAGCTTTTGTGCAATAGATTATTTGCAAATTGCGGAAAGCAAATAACCCGGGAAAATATGAACCGTGAAATCAGCAAAATCTTCCAGGAACAAGAAGTTGTTTTTTATCAGTACCGAGAACTACTTACAAAGCCGCAGTGGAATTTACTAAAAGCCATTGGTATCGAAAATGAAGTTACGACACCAACCTCGGCAAAATTCATCAACGATCATCAACTGGGTGGATCGGCTTCAGTTTTACGATCGTTAAAAGCTTTAGAGATAAAAGAAATGATTTACAGTGAAAGTGGTGAGGCCGAAAAAAAAGCTTACCGTGTTTATGATGTATTGCTCAAAAGGTGGATGCAGAATAAATTCAGGATGATAAAATAGTGTGTAAACCTGATTCAAAATCACCTTCTTAAAACATCTCCCTTTTTCATTTTTAATTTGGATAAAGTAAATGCCTTTGGCGTGAGATGATAAGTCGATCTCTGCAGATGTGGGGATTTCTTTTTGTTATCAGGGTTGCGATCCCTTTCCCTTCGGTCGGGGCTGCGAACCCAGCATAGGTTAGCAGCCCCGAGGAACGAGGGGATCGCAACCCTGGAGTCCTTTAGAGAGAATAAGGTTTGAATAGTACTTGTGTCTTTTAATCGAACCATCAAGGAATTGAAACCTTTAGAGAGAATAAGGTTTGAATAGTACCCTGGTCAACAGTCTGAGCCTTTAATAATGTGGGGAGCATCGAAGCTATCAAGAAAGCAGTAATTTAAGCGCCTTTGATACTTTTCATGGTCTTGGTGTTATTTTACTTTATCAGGCTAATAAATTCATCGGTGTCAATCTCAGCATCTTTCAAAGCCCCTTTTAAAGTGAAGCGATCTATTTCGTGGTGATATGGAAAAACAATTTTCCTTCCATCCGAATGTTTCATTTTAACATGACTTCCTCTTCTGCTGATTTCAACAAAACCAATCCGTTTGAGCGTAGAGCAAACCTGCCGACCGGAAAGTAAAGTGAGTTTCATAAAACTAATTCACAAACTTCCTGATTATTATTTACCATATTTTCCTCCATGTCCGGTTCTAAATACAACTGGATTGCTTCCCGAATATTCGTTAAAGCATCTTCTTTGGTTTTTCCCTGCGACCAGCAGCTTCGCAGCGCAGGACAATGTACAACATAATACCCGTCCTCTCCTTTTTCGATGATTACCTTAAGTTTCATAAGCCTTATGTTTTTGGCAAATTTACGCAATGTTTACTTCTCGTACAAGGCAATGATTTCATGCCTTTGTTTTGTTAAAGTTAAATTTTACTTATGGGAAACAAAAAAACTGCTTCCACCCAAAGGCAGAAGCGAGCCTTTCAACACATACTATCATGTTAATTTTTAAGAGCCTAATTCAAAATTAATTTCTCAAAATAACTTCCCTTTTCACTTTCTATCCTGATAAAGTAAACCCCTTTGGCCTGAGTTGATAAGTCGATAAATCCCGGAGATTGAATTTCGCTTTTGGAAATTTCGATACCGAAGCTGTTGAAAATTGTGATAACGATGTTTCCTGAAGTTCCTTCGATATTGAAAATTCCATCGGAAGGATTAGGGAAGATGCGGATGTCTGATCCCTCATCCAAGCCTGACAGGGTTTCCCCGATAACCATCGGGGCTGTCAGGGTTAAACCGGATATAGCCGACATCCCATTGCTGTGGAACTGTCCGCTGTTGTCGAACCTTGTTTCATACTCCACTTCCATATCGAAGATTTTATGGGAGGAAGGGTGGTACAACTTGTAGTTTACATTTTCATTTTCAGCAAAACCATCAGTTACTTCTGTTAAAGCATCTTCGCCATTGAGCGAGAGCGCGGTTTCCTTATCATTGTATTCAACCAATCCGGCACACAAGCCACTTGTGGTAAACGCCCCAATAATATCGCCCGGTTTCAAAGGTTGTAATGCCTCCTTTGTTAGTGCTACAACATGCGTAACTGGTGTTTGGTAAACATCGTTCCAGGGTGAAGCATTTACATACTCCACATGCTTTTCGATGTTTAGGTTTCCGCTTTTTGTGGAAAAGTTGATTGTACCCGCAGAAGTTGTGTAAACATAATAAGCTTTGCCCGGTTCGAGGACAAATAGCGTGTTGATGTTGTAAAGTGGCCAGTAAACACCGCTCCCACCGATGGCCTTAGCGAGTTCAAAACCGACATGTCCCGAGAAAAGGCTTTCAACGTTGGCGCTTGTAGTGCTCAACACCGGGATAAGATCCCAGGTGGCATTGAGGTTTACGGTTTTATCAGTTAGCTCATCACCACATATCCTTAGGTTGGCATCATTGCTAACTTTAATCACATAGCCGCTGTATGCATCCCAGTTACCAAGCGTGTTGATGCCGGTGGCCGGCCAATACACGCCGTTGAAGTTGTAGAGGATGGTAAGCGCACCATCGATGGGATCGAACATATTTTCGGCATCCTTCTCGTAGGGTGAAACGTAGGTTGATACTCCGCTCCATCCATCAAAGATTGTTAGTTCCTGGCATTTGCCCAGGGTTTCGTCGCCGCCGCTGCCGTGGCCACCACCCTGGTAGCCGCCGCTGTTGTAAAATTGGCCATAGCTTAGAGATGATATTAGTATTACCATCAGTGCTATCATTATCTGTTTTATTGATTGTTGTGTTTTCATTTTTGTTTCTCCTTTTTTTAATTTAATGTGGAAATACGCATTAATTGTTTAATGTTTAGCTTAATCCCACTTAGGTGGGCATTCATGTGGTGGATCTTTATCAAGTTTCGATTTATGTGATGATGAATGGCGATTTCCTTTTCTAATCGTTAGGACTTGTTTAGCATAATCCCGCACCGCATTTTGTGAGCATGGACAACTTGTCGCACTTTTGGCTTGGATAGCAAAAAAAGTAGTCTTCTTGATTTCATAGGGGGCCTTCTTCTTCTTATCTTTATCAGGAATATTAATAATAGATACACCAGAAAGGTTAACTGTATTGGTACCCCCAAGGTTAGGTTCTTCACTATCTGCATTATATAAACCAGAACTTATTTTTTTCCAAACTGATGGTGGTTTTTCGGTTACTTCTTTGGATTTATTGGTAGCCTTTGTTGCAGTAATGGATTTCTCCTTCCACGAATACGTGCAGGGACTAAACTTCCCACCATTCCATTCTACATACTTCACCGTTGCCTCTACTTCAATTTCATTTCCAAAATGTAATATCTTACCCTTCTCCTTATAAGTTATTCGCTTAGCCTGTTCCTTTATTTCGATTTTCTCAGCGCAGCAACAATATCCCTTTTTCTTCTCTTCAAAATCCTTTTTGTCTTTCTCAGCTTTCTTCCTTTTTTCTTCCTCTCTTCTTATCTTCTTTTGATTCCTTATCTGTTCTTTAGTTAGAGGGCCATGCTTGTTACTACTTTCAAATAGTAGATCAGTAGTAGGATCATAATACGATCCTGATTCATTGTTGTACAAGCCTGTAAGCTGCTCGTATTCCATCCCTTCAAAAAATTCAACATCATTCATCCACCATCCTGTGGAACTCAGGATATTCCCAAAATAATCAAATACCGCGCTGGCAATTATTTCATTATCCAGGCCGGTGAGCAGGGTCATGCTGCCAAATCCATCGCCCTGGTAATAGCCTGACATTTCCTCCATGGTTATACTAATGCCGGGGTTGTAGGTAGCCTGGGTGTAGCTTCCGTCCTCTATCATTTCTTCGATAACAAAGGAGCCGGCAAACAAATAATGCTTTAACCAGTCATTTTCATCTTTGGCAATTTGCTTTCCCTCGGCACAATAGGAATATGAGATAAAACTTGCATCCGGTAAAAGGGCATTGACCAGCCTGTTTTCATAATCAAAATCATAAGTTGTGGTTTCGCTGCCATCCACCTTGGAGGTACGGTTGCCATTGTTATCGTGGCCAAAAGATACAGCACCTGCCGATAAAAGCATGTTATCCGCATTATAGGCATAATTGGAAACATCCCCGTTTTCATCCGTTGATAAGCGGTTTCCAACCGGGTCGTAGGTGTAAAGGGTAGTGTTTTCGCCTGGGGCACCTCCGCCATCACCAATGACCACAGTATAATCTTCGGTTTCACCATAATCGAAATCTGCGCATGGATCTCCTGCCGAATTTATCCAGTTGGCACGGATCCTCATCCGGGTAGTTACATCCGAAACACCTGAAGGAATCAATAGTTCGAAAGCGTACATCACACCGGCGGTTGTTAATTCAACGTCATTGAGCAATCTTTCATCCTCTTCGAAAGCATGGTTGAGGTTGAAGTCGATCCAGAGGCACACCTGTTGGTCTCCATATCCACTGGACATGGTAACTTCATAAGTAGTGCCGGGAGTAAGTTCCGTTGACATATCGGTAAAATCGCCATAGCCGTCCGGGCTGCAACCCGATTCGAAGTTACTGATTCCAGCCAGGGCAAAATCGGTTAAACCATCACCAAAGTCGCAATTGGCCGTTGGTGTACAATATTCAGGAATGCCGTTAATTTCGCTAACAAGCTGGTTTGTCTCATCATATTCGTAGCTGGTGTAGCTGCCATCGTTGTGAGTTACCGAGATAAGGTTTCCGGCAGAGTCGTATTCGTACGAGAAACTTTGAAGCTGGATTCCGAATGAGGAAAAAGTGCCATGGCCAGTCAGTCTGTTTGCCGCGTCAAAAGTAGATGTGGATGTTATTAGGTTGGGATAGCTCATGGCCAGCCTGTTGCCCACGTTGTCGTATACAAAATCAGTTTGGCCTCCATCCTGGTCTGTAATATTTATCACCCTGTTCATTGCATCAAAAGCCCAGGTAATCGTACCGCCGGGAGCCGTGAGGCTAGTGCGGTTGCCCACAGCATCGTAAGCATAAGTAAGCACTTTGGTAAATGATCCATAGTTGGTTTCCGTTGAAATTAACCTGCTTAGTGAATCGTACTGGTGGTTTGTGATATCGCCAATGCCGCCGGTGTTGGTGGTTTGGATCAGATTTCCCAGGGCATCATACTGCTTGGTAATTGTGCTTGCGTCAGGATATGATGTGGTGGTCAGCCGGCCCAGTTCATCGTATTCAAAATTTGTTGTATTGCCATTGGCATCAGTCCTTTGGGTGGTATTGCCGGCAGGGTCATACGCAAGTTGTGTTTCATTTCCCAGGGGCGAAGTAATAGTAATAATCATGCCAACATCATCGTATTCATAAGAGGTAGTATGGCTATTGCCATCGGTTTCAGTAATTACGTTTCCTGCCGGGTCGTAGCCATAGGTTTCGGTGTGCCCAAGTGCATCGGTAGTGCTTATCATCCTGCAGCAATCGTATTCCCAGGTGGTGGTGTTCCCGTTTGCATCAGTGGTGCTCACCCGATGCCCTGCCGGATCGTAGGCATGTGATTCGGTATTTCCGAGAGTATCGGTTTGATTGACAAGCCGCCCCAGGTCATCATATTCATATTCGGTGGTATTACCATTTTTATCTATCCGACTAATTCGCTTGCCAGTGGGATCATACTCATATTCCTCCATATATTCCAGCGGGTCAGTTACTTTAATCAATCTACCGAGTGGATCGTATTCATATTCTTCGGTATTGCTGTTTTTATCTGTTGAACTGGTTTTGTTTCCTATTGGGTCGTATTCGTGCTCTTCGGTATTTCCGGCAGGATCAGTTACCCTGACCAAACGGCCCAGGCAATCGTACTCATATTCTTCGGTATTGTCGTTTTTATCTGTTGAGCTGGTTCTGTTCCCCATCGGGTCGTATCCGTGTTCTTCGGTATTTCCGGCCGGATCGGTTACCCTCACAAGCCTGCCGTTGCAGTCGTATTCATATTCTTCGGTATTACCATTTTTATCTGTTGAGCTTGTTCGGTTTCCTGCAGCATCGTATCCGTGTTCTTTAGTATTTCCGGCAGGATCTGTTACCCTGACAAGCCTGCCGTTACAGTCGTACTCGTAGCTTGTAGGATTCTCGTTTTTATCAATAATTCTGGTCCTGTTTCCCACCGGGTCGTATTCATGCTCTTCGGTATTACCGGCAGGGTCAGTCACCCTGACGAGCCTTCCGTTACAGTCGTACTCGTAGCTTGTCGGATTCTCATTTTTGTCGATAATTTTAATTCTATTTCCTACCGGATCGTATTCATACTCTTCGCTATTTCCGGCTGGATCAGTTACCCTGACAAGCCTGCCGTTACAGTCGTATTCATATTCGGTTTCATTACCATTTTTATCTGTCGAACTGGTTCGGTTTCCTGCAGCATCGTATCCGTGTTCTTCGGTATTTCCGGCAGGATCATTTACCTTGACTAATCGCCCAAGCGCATCATATTCATAACTTGTAGGATTCTCGTTTTTGTCGGTAATCTTAGTCCTGTTTCCCACCGGATCATATTCATACTCTTCGGTATTTCCGGCGGGATCATTTACCTTGACTAATCGCCCAAGCGCATCATATTCATAACTTGTAGGATTCTCGTTTTTGTCGATAATCTTAGTCCTGTTTCCAAGCGGGTCATATTCGTACTCTTCGGTATTTCCGGCGGGATCAGTTACCCTGATTAACCTGCCCATGCAGTCGTACTCGTAACTTGTTGGATTCTCGTTTTTATCGATCAGCCGGGCCATGTTTCCAGCCGGATCATACTCGTGTTCTTCACTATTTCCATCCGGATCAGTTTCCCTGACAAGCCTGTTTCTGAGGTCATATTCATAATGGCTTGTGTTTTCATTGGCATCTGTTTCTGCAATTATATTACCGGCTTCATCATACGAAGAAGTAGAAGTATCTCCCATTGCACCGATACGTGTAACAAGGCTGTTGAGCGGATTGTATTCGTAATCTGTTTTGCATCCGTTGGGATCTGTTGCGTGTATCAGGTTTCCATTTTCATCATATTCATAAGCATTTTGGTTTCCAAGCGAATCGGTGCGAAAAAGAAGCTGGTTCGAAACATCATACTCAGAAGTGGTGGTACATCCATTTTTATTGGTGAGAGTTATCTGATTTCCAACCTGGTCGTAGGTATATGCTTCCGTATTTTCAAGCGGGTCGGTGAGGCTCACAAGATTCCCGTAATCATCATAAGCAAAAATTGTGGTAAAGTTGTTCCGGTCGGTGAGACTGATGATATTCCCCATAGCATCGTATTGATAGGATTCCATGTTTTCGAGCGCATCGGTTTCGCTGAGCAAATTCCCGGTTTCATCGTAGGCAAAAGTGCTAGGGTTTGCTTTTTTATCAGTAAAAGAAATTATTTGATTATAAACTTCTTCATACACGTAATATTCCGTGTTTTCGAGGCAGTCGGCCAGGCTTAACAAATTAGCACTTTCATCATAAGTATAGCTTGTCGTATTTTCGTTTTCATCGGTGAAGCCAACAATATTATTGAAGTCGTCCCAGGTGTATGAAACAAAACTTTCGTCGGGATATTGAATGCTGCTAATCCTTTCATCCAAATCGAATGTATAGATTGTGATTCGCTCAACAGATGACACAGTTTCAGTTACGCTTGTCGCGCCAAAAGTACTATAGTCGAATGTTTTGCTCGTACCTTTTTCCGCACTGCTCATTTCTGCAACAGCTTTGTTGTCGTTGTACGAAATATTGAAAGTATTCGAGCGGGCATCGGTGATAGCAGTCATGTTTCCCCAGTCGCCATATTCGTAAGCAATGGTATTTCCGAGTGCATTGGTAAACTCCGTCATAAACCAGGATTCGTTGTACTGAAAAGAAAACACCCGGTTTGGTGAAGTATTCGGATCACTAATATCGATGAGATGGCCATCACTCCAATTCAGGTTGACCTGTCTTCCCGAAGCGTCGATGATGGTGCTTAATTCACCATCTGTATAAGCAAAAGAAAGCGTGTTCCCATTTCTATCGACCACCGAAGTTATTTTTTGGTGGGCCAGATTGTCGAAATAGTATTGCATTCCAAACTTTGTCCTGAGCAGGTATTGCCCTGGAAGATACTCGGTGAGTTGATCGTACACACCTTTGGGCGGAACAAAAGCGGAACCATTCCAGGTAAATTCATCTTTTCCCCCATCACCCTTTTCAATGATGATGGTATCGTTCCTGAAATAATACTGCATGTTGTAAGTAAAAGTCCAGCCATGGCCATAGCCCCAGTCGTTCCGTGTCCTTCCGCTGTTGTACAAGAACGTGATGTCAATGGAAGGGCCGCGTCCGGGGATGTATAAATCGGCACGCTGGTAAAAGAAATTTCCGGTAAATGTGTTTACCTGCATTTCAGGCAAAGGACCGGTTTCGTTAGGTTTGGTAACTTCCACGGCTTGCGCCGAATTGTGAAGCCCCAAAAGCATCATTGTTAACACTAAAATACCAGAAACTACTCCTGATATTTTTCGAAATTGTTTGGTTTTCATTTTTACCTCCTGTTTATTAATGATTTATTTAATTGCCCACGCTGTTAAAAGGATTTTGCATATCTCAATAAAAGTTTTAATAATTAAACTTTCATTAACTTAAAGCAAGAGGTGATGAAAAGGTAAACAGGAGGTTTTTTGGGTAAAGGTGTAAGTTGTTGATATTTGGAGGTTTGGGTGTGGGAAATTTTTTATGGTGTTTACCAGGTTCGTTAAGTCACCCCGTGAATCTGCCCGGGCAGATGGGCTAATAATTTAAAAGTTTGGTATTTTTTGAACAATTCACGGGGTGACTGTCAATTATGGGATGACTTTATAACGTTTCCATGTCCTCCTTCGTCGGACGATGGAAAGTTTCCCATTCACGGCTTTCCAACTCCCGACTTTCCATCGTCCGCCAACTGGCGGACATGGAAACGTCAAAAAAGGATACCTGGAAAGTCACCCCGTGAATCCTTCCGGGCAGAAAGGCTAATGATTAAAAATTTGGGTTTTGTTTAGACACTATTCACGGGGTGACTAATAATCATTTCCCAATCAAAATAAAAGGCGACCAATAATAAGGATGTGCATAAGTTCCTTCATCAATCATTTTTAGTTTAGCCTGCCTCAGATAGGTTAAAACATTGCTTTGCTGGCCGTCATCCAACATGTTATTGTAAAAACTGGTCATTAAAGTGGATGTGGATAAATCAGGCACTTCCCAGAGCGAAACCATTAAATTTTTCGTTCCGGCATACATCAAAGCCCGTCCCAAGCCAATTATTCCTTCGCCCCTGGTAATTTTACCCAGGGCTGTTTCGCATGCCGAAAGCACAATCAAATCAGAATTTAAATCCAGGTTATACATTTCGCCGGTATATAAAATGCCGTCCTCGGCGCTTAAAGTATCTTGCGCCAGGAATATTCCAGAGAGTTCGGGTTTTTGGATATTTACAAATCCATGGGTGGCAAAATGCAGGTATCGGTAGTTTTTCAATTCACCGGATTTTACAAATTCTTCGTTTGCCTGGGAGCGTGTTTTTAGGGTCGCACTCAAATTTTTCTTATCAAAAGCATCAAAAATTAAATTCACTTCGGTTTCTGTTCCGGGAAGTTCCCTTATGTAATCCTCGTTTATCAATCTCCCACGGGTACTTATTGTGTCGTCAACAAAGGCATAAATTTCATCCATCATGGCTTGGGTTTCTATAGTCGTTCCCGCGATGTTGGTATTATCAAAAACAGGGGCCAAAGCAAGCCAATCGTTTAAAGGAGCAGATTCATCATCTTTTGCAGGATGTTGAGGAAAGGTATGCAGAAACAGGTTTGCAGAGTAAGCATAGGAAACATTGTATTTTTTGATTAAATATGGCAAGTCCTTCCATTCCTTATTTCCCGGCTTCGCGGTTAACAATGTTTCGAAAGGTATCGTGCCAAGTGCGGCATCGGGAATGATTATCAAATTTTTGATGTTTTTATCTAGATTATTCGGAATAAGCTTCAGGCATAAATCATAAGCCGTCTGTTTGTAGGTTTTAGCAAAACGATATGGATTGGTGCCGTATGCAAGTCCATAATAGCAAAAGTCAGAAATAAGCGTATCGAAGTTAACTTCTACAGGAGTAGTTGAAATTTCCAGATTATTGCTCGTAAGTGTAAAAATGGTGATGGAGCTGTCGCCAGTAAAATAACTTATCATGGCGGTTTCAGAATCCAGTTGTTTTTGAATTTCAGCAACTGTTGCAGGATTTTGATTGTATTTCAACTCGAAGTATTTGGGATAACTGTTTTCGAAAACCAATAAAAGGCTGTCGTGGCTTCGGTTTTCCTTAAACAATTTATCCTGAAAATTGACCCGGGTTAAACTGTCCTGTCCCGCTGCAAGAATTTGTTTATATGATACTATGTCGATGCTTAATTTGTGTTCCAGGGCCAGCAATAAATCCGGTATCCCTGCAAACTTTCGGGCATCGGCAGCGGCCAGGCTTTCGAGCAAAACAGATGCTTTGTTTTTTTCGGAAAAATAGAATGCCAGGTCGGTGTATTTCATTTGTTGAGACAAGGCTTGTTGATGGTGATGTAGAGACAAGGCATGCCTTGTCTCTGCACCACCACCACTGGCTAAATCCAGACAAACATTAATTCCACGTTCATAAACTTTGCTGGCCTTTTCGCCAAGGGCAATTTTATCGGATTTGGTGTTAATGTCCCGGCGCACTTTGCTTATTAAGGTATCACAAGCCTGGTAGTGGCGGAGAGCTTCCTCCAAACCTTCCAGGTTTCCAAAACCTGGAAGGTTTATATTACTATCCGCAAATATTTCGGCCTTGGCTTGCAGTATCTCCAGTACAACATTCCAATTCAAATAATCCTCAATTACCGGAACCGTATAAATATTTGCAGTATCATTAAAATTCCTTAAACACGCGGCCAGCCCTTTTTGATAATATTGAAGTGCCTGATGGTATTCGTTTTTAAAACTATAGCAATTTCCAATTGCATGATAGGCCCAGGCCACATAGTTGTGCTTTTCACCAAACAGTTCTTTTCTTATTTTCAGTGCCTTAAAATAATATTTCAGGGTCAGGTCGTACTCCTTTTCCTTGCAATAAACTTTTCCAATATGAATGTATGACTTTGCAACATCAGTGTGAGTTTCGCCACGAAGTTCTTTATATATTTCCAAAGCTTTAAAATAATATTCCAATGCTAAACCGTATTCTTCCAGGTTTTTATTAGCATTCCCGATTAAAAAATAAGTCGAAGCTACATCTGTGTGTTTTTCCCCAAATAGTTCCTTAAATATTTGCAAAGCTTTGAAATAGTATTGGAGGGCCAGGTCATAATCATTTTTATTAGAATAATTTATTCCGATATTGCTGTAATTTGATGCCACAGACTTATGGTTTTCGCCAAGGATTTCTTTGAATATTTGCAAAGATTTCAATAGGTATTCCAATGCTAAATTGTACTCCCCTTTTGTTGAATAATTAAGCCCGATATTATTGTAACACGACGCAACATTAGTATTGATATCGCCCTGTAGTTCTTTGAACATTTGCAAGGCCTCAAAATAATATTGCAATGCCAAATCATACTCGCTTTTCTCGTCGTAAACAGCAGCAATATTGAAAATGAATGACGCTATGGATGTATGGCTTTCATCAAGAAGTCCTTTTTGAATTTGTAAGGCTTTAAAAAATTGTTTCAAAGCTAAATCGTACTCACATTTACTATAATAAACAGCCCCGATGTTACTAAAGCTTATTGCCACATCCGGATGAATTTCACCAAATAACCCTAATCTGAGTTCAAATGTTTTCTTCCAATAAAACAGCGTTGAATCTAATTTTGACTGATAGTAATATTGCTTGCCAAGGATATGATAGGCATCAGCAACTATGGTGTCATTTTCATCGATATAAAGCAAAGTCTTATCTATTGCAGGTTTTATTGTTGCAATGGCAAGGTCGAGGTGCCATTGTTTTTGATAACATTCGCCATGTTTTGTTTCGCTATGCAAATATTTTCTCCATTGTTGGTGATTTTCATAGAGGATGCTGGCTTTTTCGAAATACAAAATTGCAGTGTCGTAGCTTTTGTTTTCGAAGTACTCTTTTGCAGTTTCAAAATGTTTGTTTGCCATAGTGGTATCGGCTACAATGTTTTGTGCATGAACCGTCGGTACCGTGAATATCAGCATTAGCACGATCGGCAGGATCAGAGTTTGTGTTATTGTTTTCATTTTTATTGGTTTTATTTCATGGAGATAGTATGTAATGATTATTGACATGAAGTTAAAATGCTTATGCCAAAGATAAGCTAAAAAAAGTAGGATTGCAAATTGAGGGGTGTCATCCCATAGCCATCATGCTAAGAAATGACGGATTAATAATTTACCAAATATGAAGGCTGTTGAAATTAGTGCAACTGCATCTTCTGATTTCAACCCAGTATGGGTTGCACTATTGTAGCAAATTGCAATTACCATGACTTTATTAAACCCAGTATGGGTTTAGCAATAGGAAACAAGACACTAGACACATTGCAGGTGCAAGAAGCTCAACCCATACTGGGTTGTTGTACAATTGCAGGCTTATCGGCACTACAATACCAAAACCCATACTGGGTTCTACGGATACTTTAGGCCCAGCCAGATTTTTTTTTACTTCAGTAAATTAAGCAAACTTTCTGCTTCCTGATTATGGTATCCCTTGTCCTTCACAATTTCTTCAAGCAAAGCAATGCTATCATTTTTTTTGCCCAGCTTAAGATAAGTTAAGGTAAGATTCCACTTTGCTTCTTCATAAAGAGGGTTTGATGGCATTTGGACAATTGCTCCAAATAGCTCTGAGGCTTTCTCCATCAACTCCTTATTGGAGGCATCTTGTATTGCAGCTGCCAGGCAACTGCTACCATAATAGAACATAACATCAGTTTTCAGACTTCCCGTAGCGGTAGCAAGGAGAGCTTCAAACAGCATGTTCGCTTCAGTGTATTTATGATCGTAGTAAAATTGTAGGGCTTTTTGAAATTCGGTATTTGTACTCCTGATGGAGCCGGCATTCCCTTCGATGGGCTCAAATAAATTATCAGCCAGGAAGGAATAAGCAATTTGTTCTTTTTCATCAGATATCGGATTGCTTTGCAATGCCAAAAGTTGTTCTTTTAATTCAGCAATCTGTTTTTCTTTTTCCTTTAATTCCAGCTTTGATTGCTTAATAGCTGATGAATCGATATCAGAAAATCGGAGTAGCTCTGATTGAAGCATGTTAATTTCATCCTGAAGTATTTTTTGCTGATCATCCCTTTGTTGAAGTGCCAGAGTGGAATTTGATATTTCACTTTTAAAATAATGATAGGTATATCCAAATAGGATTAAAATTATCAGGCAGGCTGCAAGCGATGCTATCAGATAGATGTTGGTCCTTTTAAACAGAATTTTGCGGGCTTCTCTATTTATCCTTACTTTTTTATTGCTTGCATAAATGGCCTGAAGTGCACTCTGCACATCCAACTGTTGTTTAACATCTGATTTAAACGCTGTATCGGAATCCAATAGCTCCCTAAAAGTAATGGCTTCTTCCTCAGAAAGCCTTTCTTCCAGAAACTTTTCAATTAGTTCGTATTTTAAATCTTCAGTCATTTGCCTTTTTTTAGTCTAAGTTCGCAGTTCACAGTCATCCGTCATCGGTCACCCGTCATCAGTAGTCGGTCATCGGTAATCAGTAGTCGGTAATGCCGAAAAACCAGAAATCTTTGATTTCATTGTTTTTCGGGCATCCTCGAAAAGTTACGAAAATCAAAGATTTTCTACTTTTCGGGATCAGTAATCAGTCATCGGTAGTCGGTCATCAGTCACCCGTCACCCGTCACCCGTCACCAGTCATCGGTCATCAATCTTCAAACACTATTCCCCCTATAAACCCTATACCCAATTAAACTGCCATTTCTATCAGCCTCTTCCAACATCGTTTCAATGAATTTTTACTTACATTTTCGTTGCTTATGGTGTATAAAACTCCCACGGTATCAACAATTGCCCTGTGACTAACATTCATCAACTTTTTTAGGACAATCAATATTTTGCATTTATCAGATAAGTGATGAAACGCTTCCATTACATTTTTTGGAAAACCCAACTTTTGAGCATCCGGTGTTAAACTGACATTGTACAGCTCATTCTTCCTACTGTAATTTTCAGTCCTGATTTCATCATATTCTTCTTCGAGAACTGATTCGGTTTGTGCCGAAATATCTGCCATTGGAACAAATGGCGCTATATTTTCCCTGATAAACTGCTTCGCTTTAAAAATGCATTTTTGCCTGAAGTAGGCCATGAATTTCATCTCATCAACAAAAGCAAATTTACCTGATGCAATTTCATCCACCTGCTCCATGACGGCATCGTAAAAAATGCTTAGTGCATCGTGTTCTTCCCTTACCCTGGTTTTAGATAAAATCAACCCTATGGATGCTGCCTGTAACATTTCGATCAGTATTTCTTTTGCTTTGTCCCCGTTTCCGTTTTGGCAAAGTTTAATTGCTTGTTTTACACTTAACTTTTCCATTTTCGTACCCTAAGTTAAAAGATGAAATGAATAAAAGGTAAACGATCAAAAAAATAAATTGTGCATTTGTTGCTATAAAACAAGGCCTTATGCGAAAATAATATTTTTCATGGTTTACCATGCTTATGCACAAATATAGGATTAATAATAATTTTTCTGCGTTAAAACAACAACTGCACTAAGAAAAAAGTGTATTCACTTTCCTTTTTTATATATTTGTATCTTACATGTTTCAAATGTGTGTGTCATAAATTTAAAAGTTATGAAAGATAAAAATGAAGATCTTAGCCCGGAGGAAAAAATTGACCAGGAAAATTTTGTACTCAAATCAAAAATTATTACCCAGGGAGGAATATTCAGTGAGAATTCTGATTTAGATCCCGAAATAGAAAACATGTTTTTAAAAAGGGTAATGGCATTCGAAGAAGCAGAGTATAAACCGGTATTCGAAATAATTGGGGTTGATCCTGCGGATTTCCCACCTGCCAACACCTTAAGCAAAGATGAATTAAATGCAGCGTTTAATAAATTAATACGAATTTTTGATGAACATGGAATATTCTGGGGTGTAAACGAAAATGTGCCCGTTGAGCTTGCGTACCGGTTTATAACCGAGGATTATCTGCTCTCCGAATCCCAGGACTTACCACCCGATTTTGGCTGTACCATTGACGGCTGTAGCGGAGATTGTCCAAGCTGTTTCCAGGCCGACTATTGCGAAAACAAGGACGATATTTGGCCACCCGATGAACTTGATGCCGAACGAAAAAGAAGGCTGGAAGAAGGATTATCATAATGTATCGCCAATTCAAGTTTCTCCTTTTTCATTAATTAAATCTAATAATCATAAAATTTTTATTCACCATAAACTACCACTGTGAAACTTGCCACAATTCCTAAAATCGAACTGGCTTCGTAATCCACGTGGTGAATTTTGGTAATTCCTGCTGATTTTGCAGCGGCTTCAATGCTGGCATCACCGGTAGCAAGTATGCTTTTGCTTAAAACATTTTAACAAGCTCCACGATTTTTCAAATTAAAACAGGTCAATTTGCTGATTTTCTTCTCCCTATTTCTTTGGAAATTAAACTTAGCTCACGCCCGGTTTGACCTTTTACCGATGTATTCTCTTCGGCACGCCTGACCAGGTAGGGGATTACATGTTTTACCGGGCCGTAAGGCAGATATTTTGCCACATTATAGCCAGCATAAGCCAGGTTAAAACTTATGTGGTCGCTCATGCCATATAGTTGCGAGAACCAGATTCGGGGGTCGTTTTTCTCCAAACCATTTTGCTCCATCAACCCGGTAAGATAACCTGCGCTGTATTCGTTGTGTGTTCCATTAAATATGGAAATACGGTCGATATGCTCAACACAGAATTTGAGGGCGGCGTTAAAATCCCGATCTGTACTTTCTTTATCAGCTTGTATTGGCGATGGGTATCCCATTTGCTGTGCCCGTTCCCGTTCTTTTTCCATATAGGCTCCGCGTACAAATTTTGCCCCCAGAAAATAATTGCCATCAAAAGCTTTTTGGAAGGATTCCTCCAGAAACCCAAGGCGGTCGTGGCGGTACATCTGGAAAGTATTAAAAATAATCGCCTTTTTTTTATTGTATTTGGCCATCATCTCATTTACCACATCATCAATAAAATTCTGAAACCATGAATCCTCGGCGTCAATAAGGATGGAGATGTTGCTTTCGTAAGCTGCTTTACAAAGCGTTTCTATTCTTGTTTTGAATCGTTCAGCTTCCTGTTTCTCATTATCAGTGAGTTTTTTGCCCACACTTACATTTTCAAGAATATCCGGGGTAGTAAAAGCAGTAGATTTGAACACCGCAAAAGGGATATTTGAATTCTTACCGGCATTTTTAATCGTTCTTAATGTTTCAATAAAAGCAGCTTTGATATCTTCATCCGATTCTTTTCCTTCAACTGAATAATCAAGTATGGCTTTCACATTATATTCCTGAAGGTTACGCACGGTTGGTCTGCATTCTTCTATGGTTTCGCCACCCACAAACTGCTTGTAAATGGTTGGCTTTACCACCCAGTTTACCGGAATGTGCATTTTAATGGCCGACTGCGTAAGCGAACCACCCAGTTTTACAAGGTTGTTATGCGACAAGGTTTTAAACAAAAAATAGGATCGTTTCAAATCGTTATCGCTTTTACTGCGAAATGCAATCTCGGTATTTTCGAATGCTATCATATTTATAATTTATAAATTTTTACAAATTTATGGAAATAAGGAAAATCCCGAACTTCTTCATTCACAATTATTTTTTTACTTTTGCACCCATTTTATTAAAACGGTTAAAAATTAGTTAATTACATGGGTTCGAAGTACAAAGAATACGATAGTTTAAACCTGACCAAAATAGCAGATGAGGTGCGTGATTTCTGGCATGATCAGGATATTTTTCACAAGAGCCTGAAAAACCGTGAAGGTCACGAAAAGTATGTTTTTTATGAAGGTCCGCCTTCAGCAAACGGGAAACCGGGCATCCACCACATGATGGCACGAACCATCAAGGACATTTTTTGCAGGTACAAAACACTCAAAGGGTTTTATGTTCCCCGCAAAGCCGGATGGGATACCCACGGATTGCCCATCGAAATTGCCGTTGAAAAAACAATGGGAATTACAAAGGAAGACATCGGAACTAAAATTTCGGTTGATGAATACAATCAAGCCTGCCGTAAAGAAGTAATGACCTACAAAGGAGAATGGGATGAGCTTACCCGCCAGATGGGCTACTGGGTTGACCTGGATGAGCCCTACATTACTTTCGAAAATAAATACATCGAAACAGTTTGGTATTTGCTTTCAAAGCTTTACCAAAAGGGATTGCTTTATAAAGGCTATACCATTCAGCCCTACTCGCCGGCAGCAGGTACAGGCCTGAGCACCCACGAACTGAATCAACCCGGTTGCTACCGCGATGTGAAAGACACAACCATTACAGCACAGTTTAAAGTTGTAAAAGAAGACAAATCAAGTTTCCTTTTTAAGGATGACAGACCGGCATATTTTCTTGCCTGGACAACCACTCCCTGGACTTTACCTTCAAATACAGCGCTTGCTGTTGGAGCAAAAATCAGCTATGTCCGGGTAAATACTTTTAATGCTTACACGGGAAAAGCAATTTCTGTTGTTTTAGCCAAAGATTTGGTACCAGGATATTTTAACCCGAAAGCTAAGGATCTTAAACTTGAAGACTATGCTGCCGGCGACAAACTCGTTCCTTACGAAATTGTGGGTGAATTCCCGGGGAGTACCCTCGAAGGCTTACGTTTCGAACAGCTAATCCCATGGATAAAACCTGATGGTGATGCCTTTAGGGTTATTGTTGGTGATTATGTAACCACGGAAGATGGAACTGGAATCGTTCACATCGCCCCGACTTTTGGTGCCGACGACGACCGCGTAGCCAAAGCCTCCGGCATTGTTCCATTGGTGCTGATTGATAAAATGGGTAGCAGGCGTCCCATGGTGGATCTCAAAGGCCGTTTCTTTATGGTGGATGAGTTGGATGATAAATTCGTGGAAGATTTTGTAAATATCGATACCTATAAAGATTACGCCGGAAGGTATGTAAAGAACGATTACGACAAAAACGCGGTGGAAGAAAGTCCGATACTTGATATTGACATTTCGGTGATGTTGAAACTTGAGGACAAAGCTTTTAAGATAGAAAAGTATGTTCACAACTATCCCCATTGCTGGAGGACCGATAAGCCGATATTATATTATCCTTTAGATTCGTGGTTTATTAAAACAACCGCTTATAAAGAAAGGATGATCGAACTCAACAATACCATTAACTGGAAACCCAAGGCCACCGGATTCGGGCGTTTTGGTAACTGGCTCGAAAATCTGGTTGATTGGAATCTCTCACGTTCGAGATATTGGGGTGTTGGCTTGCCAATTTGGACATCCGATGATAAAGCCGAACAAATGTGTATAGGCTCAGCAGGACAGTTGAAAGCTGAAATAGAGAAAGCTGTTAAGGCAGGATTTATGGATAAAAATCCCCTGGCCGATTTTAACCCCGATGACCAATCGGATGATAACTATAAGCGCTTTGATTTACACCGGCCTTATATCGATGAAATTATACTGGTTTCGGAATCCGGACAAAAGCTTTTCCGCGAGCCCGACCTGATTGATGTATGGTTCGACAGTGGCGCTATGCCTTACGCGCAGTTTCATTATCCTTTCGAAAACAAAGACCTCGAATCGTATTTCCCGGCCGATTTTATTGCCGAAGGAGTGGATCAGACAAGGGGTTGGTTCTTTACACTACACGCCATCGCCACCATGGTTTTCGATTCGGTATCCTTCAAAACCTGTGTTTCTAATGGTTTGGTGCTCGATAAGAATGGCAACAAAATGTCGAAACGTCTTGGCAATGCTGTCGATCCTTTTGAAACCATCGATAAGTATGGCCCGGATGCTACACGCTGGTACATGATTACCAATGCTCAGCCCTGGGACAATCTGAAATTCGACCTGGAAGGTATTGATGAAGTGAAACGAAAATTTTTCGGGACACTTTACAATACTTATGCATTTTTTGCTCTTTATGCCAACATCGATAATTTTACTTTTGACCAGGATGAAATCCCCATTGAGGATCGTCATGAATTGGATCGATGGATTATCTCCGAACTGAATTCGCTTATCAAAATCGTTGACTCATCTTATGATGATTATGAACCTACACGCGCCGGACGAGCCATAGCACAATTTGTTGACAGCAAGCTCAGCAACTGGTATATTCGATTGTCGAGAAGACGTTTCTGGAAAGGCGAAATGAGCAATGATAAAATTTCGGCTTATCAAACATTGTATCATTGCCTTGAGAGCCTAGCGGTGTTATCTTCGCCCATTGCTCCTTTTTTCTCCGAAAGGTTGTATATTGATTTAAACAGTGTTACCGGACGTAAAAACAAAGCCTCGGTTCATATAGTGGATATGATCAGCGCCAAAGATGAGTTTATTGATAAGGACCTGGAAGAAAAAATGCAGTTGTCGCAAAAGATATCTTCAATGGTTTTGTCGCTGCGGAAGAAGATGAAACTTAAAGTTAGGCAGCCACTCAATAAAATAATGATTCCCGTGTTAGATGATCACTTCAAAGAACAAGTTTCGGCAGTTGAAAGTCTGATACTTTCGGAAGTAAACGTGAAGAATCTTGAATTTTTGAAGGACGACAGCGGGATTTTATCAAAAAAGCTGAAAGCAAACTTTAAAGCACTTGGGCCACGTTATGGTAAGATGATGAAAAAGTTGGCTCCAGCGATAATCAATTTCAGCAAATCACAAATCAGCGAACTGGAGCAAAATGGTAAATACAATTTGCAGATTGACGGTGAGGATGTTGAGATTCTGCTGAGTGATGTTGACATATTGACTGAGGATATTCCCGGATGGCAGGTGGCCAACGAAGGCAGTTTAACGGTTGCTCTCGACATAACGCTTTCCGATCCATTAATTAAGGAAGGGATAGCCCGCGATTTGGTGAATAAAATCCAACTCATCCGTAAACAATATGGCTTCGAAGTGGTTGATAGGATTTTATTGGAAGTCGAGAATTCTTCCGAAAAAATTAATCAGGCCATTGAAGCTAATTTTTCATATATTTGCTCGGAGACTTTAGCCAACTCTCTAAATCTCGTTGAGCATATTAACAACGGGAAAGCTGAAACAGCTGACCTTGGTGAAAACCTAAGCACCCGAATTAAAATTGTAAAAGCGGGATAATATAAAAGTATTAACATTTTAACCCCATTGACTTATGGCAAACAATAATATTGATAATGATGCTCAGGCATCTGTAAGAACAAAGTACACCCAGGAGGAACTCGAAGAGTTCAGGCAGATCATTATTGAAAAACTTGAAAAAGCCACAGCCGATCTTGACTTGCTCACTGAAGCATACACCAACCACAACGAAAACGATACCAACGACACTTCACCAACGTTCAAGGTGTTGGAAGAAGGTTACAGTGTGCTCTCAAAAGAAGAAAACAGCCGTTTGGCCGCTCGTCAGCAAAAGTTTATAACCAACCTCGAAAACGCATTGATCCGCATTAAAAACGGAACGTATGGGATTTGCAGAGTAACAGGTAAACTCATCTCCAAAGAACGCTTGAGAAGTGTACCTCATGCTACCCTTAGCATCGATGCCAAGCTGCAACAAAGTAATCAACGCAGGTAGGTTTTGGTTTTTAAAAGTCTAACCCTGTATTTCATCCCCATCTTTGGTTCAAGGACGGAGATGCTATGCCCTGTATTTTCCTTGTTTTACACGATACGCTAACACATCAAACATTGAAAAAATCCCTCTTCGTTATTTTTCTCATACTCTTGCTTGACCAATCCTTAAAATTCTGGATCAAAACAAACATGTCCATTGGTGAGGAGTTTTATATGCTTGGCAATTGGTTTATCATTCATTTTACCGAAAACGAGGGAATGGCTTTCGGGCTTTCTTTTGGCGGTGAATTTGGCAAACTTGCACTTAGCATTTTCCGGCTTGTGGCTATTGTTGCCATAGCTTGGTATCTTAACAACCTTGTAAAGAAAAAGATGCCCTTTGGACTTTTATTAAGCATAACGCTGATATTGGCCGGTGCCATCGGCAATCTACTCGACAGCGCATTTTACGGATTATTTTTTAGTAATTCATCCTGGCATTCGGTTGCAGCATTGTTTCCCGAAGGTGGCGGTTACAGTTCCTTCCTTCATGGTAAGGTAGTAGATATGTTTTATTTCCCGATCATCGAAGGCAATTACCCCGAATGGTTTCCTTTTTGGGGAGGCAATGATTTTATCTTTTTCCGGCCGGTATTCAATATTGCCGATTCTTCCATTACCATTGGCGTACTAATGCTAATCCTTTTCCAGAGAAAGTTTTTTATCAAAAAACATGACAACAAGGAAACAGAATTTGAATCAGAAGAGGAAGCGTTTACAGAAGAAATTTTAACCCAGACAAAGGTTGCCGAGGATATTGAAGCAGATAATGAAATAGAAAACGAAAAGACAGAAAAAGACATTGATCGGGAAACAACACCGAATTAGGATTTTCAACTGAACTTAAAAAATATGAAACCCTGTCGAAACACCCTAACTTGGACAAGCCAAAACCAAACAAGGTGATCATGTAAAACTTATGGTGTATTCCTGTTTTGGTTTGTCCAAGTTAGTCGGCAAAATTTATAAATGCATATTTTGCAATTTAGAGCTTTATTATTCACCTACCTTTCATATTATCGACAATGCATTTTAAATTTTGCTTGAGTACCTTTTCTCTAATATTTATTCTGCCAAAAAATGGCAGAATATTAGAGAAAAGGTACTAATTGGCCAACAATGTTTTTGCTATGTGTAGATGTTAATATTTGCATGTGGCCAGGTTACAAATCTTTCCTGTTTGGTTCTGGCTTGTCCAGGTTAGGTTATTAAAAACATCGACTCATGGGTAAACACTAATTATAATGTTCCAGGAGAATTAAATCTTCATCATCATTTTCAAAACCTGCCCCAAAAACTAATCCTGAAAAGAAATACAAACCGTTTTGCTCAAGTTTAAGGTATATCCCGCCTGTTAAAAAACAGTACTGATAATCCAAAACACAAACCCGACAAGCCCGTCAAAACTAAGCTATCCAATCCTGCATGCCCGCGCCCAAGCATGATCTGCTGTGGTTCGTAGTAATAAAAAATATTGTAGGGTAGCACAAATGCACTGCTGTCCCATAATTGTGAAATCAGGAAAACAATATAAAACACAAAAGCAATCATAGCGCTCAGATTCCCTGCAAGGCTTCCGCCCTTTGCCTTAGAGGAAATTAAAATGGTATAGCTTAAAACTAAAATTGAAAAAAGCCACATGTTTAAGCTTATTTCAAGCACCCGCGAAACAATCGTGATGCTGAGCTCATGGAAAAAATAAATGCCAAGTACCGAACCTAAAAATGCAGAAACAGTGATTAGCAGCAGCATTAAAATTCCCGATCCCCAAAGCATAAACATAAACGAATGCCGTTTTACGGGATGCGAAAGCAACAATTCCAGGGTGCCGCTTTCAAGCTCTCGTGAAATATGCCTTACCGGGATATTAATGGCATTTACAATAATCAGGGCAATTACCATTGGGTGATTGTATCCAAAAGCCGCGGCCCCATCAAGTGTAAGGGTGCTAAAAAAACTCTCCTTTAAAAACAATTGCATATTTTTGGGCAGTTGTGTAAGAAAGGATTCCATCATGACTTGTGTGTCGAACGACCTTACAAGATTGAGGATCAACAATTGCATGGCTATCAAAAGTCCCATGGTAAAAAGGGCGAAAGCTTTATTGGTTTTCCAAACCATTCCAAAATATGACAGCAGGTTCATTTCAATCGTTTTTGTAAAATTTCATAAATACATTTTCCAAAGAGGGCCTGCTGATGGTAATATCCACAACGGATAATTCCGAAACCTTTTGCAGCACCTTGTTGATCTCTCCCTTAATTTGAAAAACATAATGATTTTCATTGACAGTCCCGGTATCTATCGGGATTAATTCAGCACCGCTGATTGTAAGCTTCGGATAGGGTTGGCTTAGTGTTAATTCCATTATATGTCCAACTTTTGCCTTAAGCGAGTCGATGGATTCAACACTCACAATTTCACCCTGCCTGATAATAGCAAGCCTGTGGCACAATTTTTCAACCTCCGGAAGGTTGTGAGAAGAGAAAAGGATGGTAGTTCCTTCGCTCAGTTTTTTAAAGATGAGCTCGTAAAACACTTCCTGCATCAGCGGGTCAAGCCCCGAGGTGGGCTCGTCAAGAATAATGAGCTTTGGGTTGTGCATCAGTGCTTGTACAATCCCCAGCTTCTGCATCATACCCCGCGAATACTGGCTCGATTTCCGTTTGAGATCTTTGGGTTTCAGATCAAAACTTTCAAGTAGCAACGAAGTATCCCCGGCATCCGACTTTCGCAAATCCGTAAACAAATTTAGATATTCATAACCGGTAAGGTGCTTGTAGGCCTGGAACTCTCCCGGAAGGTAGCCGCAAAGTTTCCTGATCTCTTTGGAATTCCCGTACAGGCTTTTGCCGAAAATGCTGATGTTTCCTTTGTCGGGTTTCAACAAATCAAGCAATAATCTTATGATTGTGGTTTTGCCTGCACCATTTGGTCCCAAAAACCCAAAAATCTCTCCCTGCTCAACATCAAACGAAACATCATTTACACCCACAGTGTTCCCATAAAATTTGGTAAGATTTTCAACCCTGATGACTGGTAACGAAGAATTCATATTCTCTGACAGATTAATTTATTCACTTTGTCTATCGTGCTGACGAAATTATACAAAAACCTGTCACTTGGATGATCATGTTTACTTTTGTTGTGTTTATCAGTTTTGGATATAATAATATGTTCGCACACATAAAACAAGACCGTAGTAATCATTAGAAAAATGGTGTTAATATCATAAAAACATTAGTTTTGTAATATGGATTATAGATTAGAAAATATCAATGACAACGATTTTGAGAAGATGGTAAACACTATCTGTCAGAAAATCCTGGGAACAGGAGTTGTTGAATTTTCAACAGGTAAAGACGGAGGTCGTGATGGAAAATTTATTGGAACTGCCCAAAATTATCCTTCTGCCAAAGACAGTTGGGCGGGAAAATTTATAATTCAAGCCAAACATACAGAAAGCCCAATTGCTTCTTGTTCTGATAATGAATTTAAAAAAATAGTTGATGATGAAATAATCAAAATCAAGTCTTTAAAAACAAATGGTGAAATTGACAATTATCTATTATTTACAAATCGAAAATACCCTGCAATTAAAGGTGAAAGATTAGTTAATAAAATTATAGATGAAACAGGAATTAGAAATTGCGTGATTATTGGAAAAGAAGTAATCAATAATCAATTTTTAAATACTAATAGAGACATTGTCAAACAATATAGACTGGATTTAAATCATATTACGTTCGACTTTTCCGATGAAGAAATTAAAGAGATTATTTTAGCTTTTAAGAAGCAATTGCCTGAAATAATAGATGAAATAATAGATGAAGTTAATAAGCTGAAACAAGATTTTACTCTCATCGATAAAAAAGTAAAGAATAAGAAAAACAAACTTAGTGAAGCGTATTTTAATGAACATATAGTTGGTGAATCGTTAATGGATTTCGATAAAATAGAACAATTCCTCAATAATCCAGTTAATGAAAATTTAAAGGAGTATTATTATGATACAGCACATGAGCTAAATCAAATTATTTCTCTAAAAAGGGATAATTTCGATTTGTTTGAAGAAATATTTGTATTTATTTATAAGTTGATTTGTGATGGCTCAACGCCCCTAAAGGGAAGTAAAAGGCATGTAACAACTTTTTTGCATTATATGTATTATGAATGTTTGATTGGGAAAAAATGATAAAACCAGACAGACATATTAATCCTGACGTATCAGTTATAAATATTAGTACATTTATTTTAAACCAATTAAATGCCTTTTATGATATTGGTTACGATGAATTATTAAAAAAAGTCGTAGATAATATTGGAACAAAAGCAAAAGAAAATTATCCATATGCGTTGAATTTTCTTTATCTTTTAGGCAAACTTGAATATTTAGAAATAACAGATTCTTTTAAATACAATGCAACTAAATAAATTATATTGCAACGATAAAGATTTCAAAGATATCACATTTATTCTTAACGAGTTGAATGTGATTTATGCTGATGTAAAGGCTGATTTAAAAGAAAAGAAGAATTCGCATGATTTAGGCAAAACAAAGCTTGCCGAGATAATTGATTTCATGCTTCTGAAGAAGATAAACAAAAATCATTTTTTTCTAAAGATTAAAAATAATGATAAATCCATCTTCAATAATTATGTGTTCTATTTAGAATTATTTTTAAATTCAAATGAATTCTTAACAATCAAAAGAAGCATTGAAGTCAACACGAAAATATCATTTGCATTACAAAATCAAACGACAACAAATTATCTTCCCCCGTTAAAATGGGATCATGAGAATATAGCTATTGATAACGCTCGTGATTTACTCTCGGATTATCTTTCATTTGACTTTTTTCACAATAAAAAATATAATTATCGAAAATCTATAAACTATTCTCTTCGTACACAAGATGATTTTAAGGATGTATATAAACTTAATAAATTTTCTCCGGGGAAAGATATTGATTGGAAGCCATTTATGTTTGATTTACTTGGCTTTAAAGGAGAATTACTTCGGTTAAAATATGATAACGATTCAAAAATTGAAGATATCAACAAATTAATTAGCTCCTATAAAAATGATTATTCGGTTAAAGTTGAAGACAGGGATGAAATAATAGCAGAAAGAGCTATCTTGGAGAACGAATTTAAAGAAGTTGAAGAACAAATTGATAGGTTCAATTTCTATAAGCAAGATAAATCTTTAATCAAAGAAAGTGTAGATGAAATAGAGAATAAAATATCAAACCTAAATTCTGAATCTTACAGGTTAAATTATGAACTTGAAAAGCTTAAATCATCGATAAAGAATAATTTTTCTTTCGATATTAATAAGGTTAAGAAAGTATTTGAAGAAACTTCAATTTATTTTTCAGAGCAATTAAGCACCGACTATGAAAATTTAATTTCTTTTAATAAAAAGTTGACTACAGAAAGAAATAAACTTTTGAAATTAACTATAAAGGAAAAAGAAAAAGAACTGCATGAAATAAATTTAAAATTAGAAAACCTACATCATGAACGAGAAGGACTTTTATCTCATCTAACAGACAGTGATACTTTTACAAAATTTAAGAAATACCAAAAAGACTTAGTTAAAGTTGAAGGTCAACTATTGAAATTTCAGGAAAAAATTAATGCAATTGATTTGATAATCAAAAAGGAAAATGAGATAGAGACTCTTCAAAATAATATAAAGTCAACTATTAGCGAACTTAAAAAAATACATCAATCGACAGATAAAAATCAAAAATATAATGAAATAAGGGGATTGTTTTCAAAATATTACAAAAATGTCATGGATGAAAATGCTGTTCTTTCGTGGAATATTAATACAAATAATAATGTTGATTTTATTCCACCCAAAGTAAAATCAAAAATTGATGAAAGTATAGATACTGCAAAAGATGAAGGTAATACCTATATGAAATTATTATGTGTTGCTTTTGATTTAGCAATTTTGTGTGCATACAATAAAGAATCCTATTTCAGATTTGTTTATCACGATGATGTTTTATCACAACAAGATAATGGGATAAAAATTAGATTATTAGAACTTGTACGTGAAATTACTAAGAAATACAGAGTTCAATATATACTCTCCGCAATAAAATCAGACCTTCCCTTAGATATCACAAATGAAATCCAAGAATTCAGTGACAATGAAATTGTGTTAAAATTGCACGATAAAAACATATCCGGAACTTTATTTGGGATTGATTTTTAAATAATTACGTGTGCTAATACTATGTATAAGTAATGGCAAGGAAAGTACAAAATTTCAAGGTTTGTAGCCACTGCCTTGCCGGCAGGCAGGCGCTCAAACTTCATCCGCCAACTGGCGGACAAGAAAGTACAACGTTCCCGAAAGCTTTCGGGACTGCCACCACTCAAGCAAATTAACGTTATGACAAAAGGCAAAGCATCAAAACCACACATAGGGATTTTCGGCAGGCGCAACAACGGCAAGAGCTCCCTCATTAATACGCTGGCCGCGCAGGATGTTGCCATCGTTTCAGATGTTGCCGGCACCACCACCGACCCCGTAAAAAAATCAATCGAAATCCCCGGAATCGGAGCCTCAGTTTTGGTGGACACCGCCGGAATTGACGACTCTGGAGATTTAGGCAAAAGACGCGTAGCCAAAACCAAGGCAACTCTCAAAACCATCGACCTGGCCATTTTAGTAATTACCTCCAACGATTTTGGGGTTTTTGAAGAAGCGCTGATTGCTGATTTCAAGCGCTTCGATGTGCCCTTCCTGATTATTCACAATAAAAGAGATTTAGTGCCTTTGGATGAAAGCCTGAAATCAAATCTCATCAAAAAATACAACACTGATATTGTCGATTTCAGTGCCTTACAACCCGACAAGCTTAAGCTGGTGGTGGAACTCATGCAAAAACTGATTCCCGAAACGGCCTGGCGGCCAGGTTCCTTACTCGGCGATTTGCTCTCTTACGGTGATGTGGTTTTGTTGGTTACACCCATCGACACCGAAGCCCCCGAAGGCCGGATGATTTTACCACAGGTGCAGGCCATCCGCGACATCCTGGATAATGATGCCATTGCCGTGGTACTTAAAGAGCGTGAACTCGATCATTATTTGCGTAAGATGAGCCCCAGGCCGGCACTCGTTGTTACCGACAGCCAGGTATTCGCAAAAGTAGATGCCTCGGTACCCAAAGATATTCCGCTTACCAGTTTCAGTATTATGCTGGCTCGCCACAAGGGCGATTTTAATAATTATGTAAAAGGCACTCCGCACTTATCCAAGCTTAAAGATGGCGACAAAATATTAATCCTGGAATCGTGTACACACCATGTTTCATGCGATGATATCGGGCGGGTGAAAATCCCGGGATGGCTTGATAATTTTTCAGGGAAGAAGCTCTATTACGAGGTGGTGGCCGGGCTGGACGACCTGCCCGAAGATATTCATCATTATGCCATGGTGATACAATGCGGCGGATGTATGATTACACGCAAGCAAATTGCCAACCGCCTGAAACCAGCTATCGATGCAGGTGTTCCGGTTACCAATTACGGGATGGCCATTTCGTATGTGCATGGCATTTATGAGCGGGCTGTAGCTCCATTTGTAAAAAGCGGACTTGTTAACGAGAATTATTTATAAGTTCTTTGGACTGTTAACCCCGAAAATTCATTAAAATTTCCAGCATATCATTGGGTTTAGACTGGTCTTGTTAATAATAGTAAATTTTCAAAAAGATTATCCATTTATAAAATATTAACCCTCGATGAATCCAGCTTTAAAAAGATAAAAAGCAAAATAGTAAATCCCCACAGCGAGGAGCCTCCATAACTGAAAAAGGGTAGCGGAATGCCAATCACAGGAAACAAACCCAGGGTCATGGCAATATTTACAGCAAAATGAAAAAATATAATGGACGCTACCCCGTAGCCATAAACCCGGCTAAATGTTGAGCGTTGCCTTTCGGCAAGATAAATCAGGCGCGAAAGTAAAATCAGGAATAAAACAACAACCATTGAACTGCCAATAAAACCCCACTCCTCTCCCACCGTGCAGTAAATAAAATCGGTGCTTTGTTCCGGAACAAAATTGAATTTTGTTTGTGTTCCCTTTAAAAAACCTTTGCCACTAAAGCCCCCCGATCCAATAGCAATTAACGACTGATGTACATTATAGCCGGCACCGTGTATGTCAGATTCTTTGCCTAATAAAACATTAATCCGTGTACGATGGTGAGGTTCGAGTACATTCTGAAAAGCATAATCCACCGAATAAACAAAGCCTGATGTGAGCAGCAAAAATCCAAGTATAACTGCAATATTCCTGGTTGTATGACGGATAACCAGGATCAACAATACGGCAATTAGAGCAAGGCCAACAATCACAATAAATTTATTGACCAACAGTGCAAGTAAAAATAAAAATACCGTTACCAGCGCAATAATCAATATACCCCCTGTCATTCCCTCACGATAGAAAACAAAAATAAAGGCAGTATAAACCAGGGCTGAACCTGTGTCGTTCTGGAGAAATATCAATCCGGAGGGTATGGCAATAATCAGGAATACTTTGAAGAGGGTTTTTGGTTTTTTTAAATTGATGTTTAAACCACTCAAATACTTTGCTACAGCAAGGTTTGTGGCAAATTTTGCAAATTCGGCCGGCTGAAGTGAAAACGAACCGATTTGAAACCATGACTTCGACCCGGCAATCTCCTTACCAAACACAAGTACCCCGGCCAGCAGACCAATCATCAACACGTATATAATAAATGAAAATGTGGGGAAAAACTTGTAATCGGTGAACAAGGTGATAAGCGCCAGCAATACGGCTGTTCCAATCCAGAGTAGTTGTTTGCCATACTTTTGCGACATGTCGAAGATGCTGCTGTGCTCCTCATCATAAATCGCGGCATAAATACTTATCCAACCCAACAAAACCAGGGCTACCCATATCAGTATCGTCCACCAATCAATGTTTTTTAATATATTGTTTCTTGATCTCAATTTCCTGCCAATAAATTAGTTTCAAACATTTTCTTTTCAAACCAGGGCTTTTTAAAATCTCCAAGTAAATACTTTTCCATCATGAGTGTAGCAATAGGGGCTCCATAAACAGAGCCATATCCTCCATTTTCAACAATTACCGAAATGGCAATTTTTGGATTATCGGCCGGAGCAAATGCTACAAAAACACTATGGTTTTCACCATGCGGGTTTTGCACAGTTCCCGTTTTTCCACACATCTGAATACTATCGGGGGCATACCATCGGGCTGTACCATGTTCGCCTGAATAAACACGTCTCATCCCCTCTATTACAGGGTCAAAATATTTAGGCTCAACCATGGTGATATGTTTTTCGAATGTTGCGGGCACTTTCTCCCCATCTTTTATTACGGCCTTCAAAATATGTGGGGCGATATAAAAACCTTTGTTGGCAATTGTTGCAGTCATATTTGCCAACTGCATTGGTGTTACCAGCAATTCGCCCTGCCCAATCGAAAGCGACCTGATTGTCATTGCACGCCAAACGTTTTTGCCGAAGTATTTATCGTAATATTCCGGTCTTGGCACATTACCGCCCCTTTCAACCAGTAAATCAGTATTGAAAGTAATGCCCAGATTGAAACTTTCCAGATAATCTCTCCATTTTTCAAAAGCTTCCCTTGTAGAGCCGTACTTCGGATTATCGATAATTGATCTGAAAACATTCCAATAATAAGGGTTGCACGACTGCTCGATAGATTCAACAAGTGCCAGTGGAGAATTATGGGTATGGCTGCACTTGATCGGAAGAGCACTCTCTCCTGCGCAAGGGTATGTGGTTTTTTCTGTGAGCACACCCTCCTGCTGGCCAATAAGTGCCCCAAGTACTTTAAATGTTGAGCCTGGCGGGTACATGGCAAGTAGCGCCCTGTTGAAAAGCGGAATAAGCGTGTCCTCAGAAAGTGCTTTATAATTTTTGCTTCTTACCCTCCCTATCAACAAATTAGGATTGTAAGCAGGGCTGGATATCAGTGCCAGAATTTCTCCTGTTTCAGGCTGGATGGCAACAATACTTCCCCGTTTATTTTGCATAAGTTGTTCGCCATAGGCCTGCAATTCAGCATCGATGGTTAGGTAAAGATCATTTCCCGAAACCGCCACAGTATCATAAAGCCCATCCATGTATTCGCCCTTCACACGATTAAAAACATCAACCATAGAAATTTTCAGTCCCTTTTTACCACACAACTCATCTTCATAAGCTTTTTCAATGCCACTTTTCCCTATATAATCACCCTGTCGATAATAGGCATCTTCACTGATTTCACGGGGGCTCACTTCGCCAATATAGCCAAGGGTATGGGCTGCAATAGGTTTAGGGTATTTACGCAAGGTTCTCGACTGAACATAAAAGCCTGGATATTTATAAAGCTGCTCCTCGATAAATCCATAATCTTCTTTTGAAATTTGTTCGATAAAAACGGATGCCTTATGCCGGGAATATTTGATGACTTTTTTCAATTGGGTTTCAAATTCATCTTTCGAAATACCCATCAAGCTGCAAAATTCAAGGGTGTCGATGTTTTTTACAAGCCTTGGGATTACCATCAAATCATAAGCTGCTTCGTTGTAAACCAAAAGTTCGCCATTTCTGTCGTACACAAGTCCCCGTGCAGGATATTGCACTTCATACCTCAACACATTATTGGTAGCCGAAAGCACATATTTCTTTTCTATCATCTGTACATAAACCAACCTTGCAATAAAAATCAGACCTACAAGTAAAAAAATACCTGTTATTACAATTTTACGATTTTCATAGACCTTTCCTGTTTGCATCGAAATTTATCCTTACGTTTTGTAGTGCAACAAAAATATGAATAGTGGTTGATTTTTGTGATGTGATGATAATAATTATCAAAATAATCAGAATGCCTGATCAGGGATTTTTTACAACAATTAATGGCGTTGAAATAGTATCGCTGCTATTTCCAGCCCTGTCGATTATATGTACCCTGAATTGAATGGTGTCATAAGCTTTGTTTGAACGTGGGTCGAACAAAGGCTTGATGGTATCCTCAATTTCACCTTTTATCCATCCTTCGTAACCATCAGGTGCCAGCGGCCCGAAACGGTTGTTGAAATGAATGGGATCGAACTCCCCGGTTTCATTATTGAAAATGGTTCCCTGTTCCAAAATGCCATCATCCATAACATAGTAGGCAACAAAAAAATTATACGATGAAGTATCATATTGTGAAATGCCAAGGTCGCCATCGCCATCTGTGTAGGATAAAAGGAGAATACCAAGGGTATCATATCCATCAGGATGAACTAATTTTGTAAAACTCATAAATTCAAGGTCAGGAACAATGGGGTAAGATTCCTTTTCGCGGCATGAATTAAACAACATTACTGCAATTACCAGTAAAATAAATATTTTTATGCTCGTTTTCAAGCTAATATGTGTAAATGTGTGTTTATTAAATAAATGAAAAAAACTTTTCAAAATACTGTTTTTAACATTGTTGATGATAATAGTTTCAACGATACAGCCATCAAAATATTTCGATACCAATACGAAAACAATCCTGTTTACAGGAAGTTTACTGATTTGTTGAAAATCCATCCTAAAAATATTACATCAATCGAAAAAATTCCTTTCCTGCCCATCGGGTTTTTTAAAGGCCATCGGGTAATTACCGGTGATTTTGTACCTGTCGGATATTTTCAAAGCAGTGGAACCACAGCAAGCACTACCAGCAAACATTTCTACGAAAACCTAAGTATTTATAAACAATCATTTATTTCGGGTTTCCGCCAATTTTTTGGTGAGATTAAAGACTATTGCATCCTGGCCCTGCTTCCTTCGTACATGGAGCAGCAAAACTCATCACTGATTTTTATGGTTAAGAAATTGGTCGAATTATCAGGCCACAGCAAAAGCGGCTTTTATTTATACAATCACGATGAGCTCCAAACCACATTGAGTTTATTGGAATCCAAAGGTAAAAAAACCTTGCTTTTCGGGGTAACATTTGCTTTGCTTGACTTAATTGAAAAATACAAGTTTCAGTTAAAAAACACCATAATCATCGAAACCGGCGGCATGAAGGGACGCCGAAAAGAAATCGTTAGAGAAGAACTACACCATTTGTTGTGCGATGGTTTTGGTATTGATAAAATCTACTCAGAGTATGGCATGACCGAACTGTTTTCGCAAGCCTGGTCGAAAGGAGACGGAACATTTGAAACCCCTCCATGGATGAAGGTAAGAATAAGAGATGTAAATGATCCGCTTTCTTATGTAAGCACGGGAAAAACCGGGGGAATAAACATTATAGACCTGGCTAATATCGATTCGTGTTGCTTTATTGCAACGCAGGATTTGGGTCGTATCACCGCGAAAAATTCATTCGAGGTGCTGGGTCGCTTCGACAATGCCGACATCAGGGGCTGCAATTTGCTCATCGGGTAATCTCAAACTTACAATTTTTTATTAATCAACAATTAGTGTTAAAATGGATTCGATTAGTTTTACTACTTTTGCGCTCCAATTTTTAAATGGTTATGAAAGACAAGGATAAACCCCGAATACCGGGTGGCAAGAAAAAGCATGGTGACTTTTCAAAGTTTTCGAAGAAAAAAGATTCGCCATCAAAATTTGCAAAAAAACCTAAACCCTCCGGATCACTTAAAACCTCCAGGCTAATCAGCGATAGGTTTAGAGAAGATGGTGAAAAGACTTTTGATAAAAAACCAAGTGAACGCCATCTTGATAAAACCAAGCGCCGCCGTCCAAAAAAAACCAGCAATTATATGGTTGACGGAGGCATGATCAGGCTCAACAAATATATTGCCCATTCCGGTGTTTGCTCCCGCAGAGAAGCCGACAGCCTTATCGAAACCGGCGCTGTAAAAGTAAACGGGGAGGTGGTAACCGAACTCGGCACCAAAATTAAACCTACCGACAAGGTACAAATTGGCAATGATACCCTTGTGGCTGAAACCCACAGGTATGTGTTGCTGAATAAACCCAAAGGATATATTACAACAACCGACGATCCCGAAAAACGGAATACGGTAATGTTGCTTGTAGAAAAAGCATGCAAGGAACGCATTTACCCTGTTGGCCGCCTCGACAGGAATACAACAGGCCTTTTGCTTTTTACCAACGATGGCGAACTTGCCAAAAAACTCACCCATCCCAGCAACAACATCAAAAAAATTTATCACGTACATCTCGACCAGCCTCTTAGTACCGGCCATCTGGATGAAATCGCAAGTGGTATTACGCTGGAGGACGGATTAATTAAACCCGATGCCATTGCTTTTGTAGGCGATGGAAAAGACCGTAAACAAGTGGGGGTTGAACTTCATTCGGGCAAAAACAGGATTGTGCGGCGTATATTCGAATCGTTGGGTTATAAGATCATCAAACTCGACCGTGTGTTTTTTGCGGGTCTCACCAAAAAAGATTTGCCCCGTGGCCGCTATCGCCTACTTACAACAGAAGAATTGAATATTTTAAGGGTGGTGAAGTAGCAACACTCTTTACAAAGAATAAATTTACGGGGAAAATAATTCCTGCCATAGAAAGAGTTAAAGCAATCCGGCAATTTTAAGTATCTCGGCAAATTCAGGATCTTTTTTGGCCTGTTCGCGGGTAACATGCATAAGCTTATTTACTTGTTCTTCGAGATTTCGGGTTTTATCCTGCACCGGGTACGAAGCAGTACGCCTGTCCCAAATAATGTATCCAAGGTTAAAAAGCATGATAACGACAATGATTCCTAATATCCAATAAATTAAATCGAATTTAGCTTCCAGGCTTTCAAATCTTTGGTCAACGGCTTCAAATTTTGCATCCATCTTGGATTCAACGGCTTCAAATTTGGCGTTCATCTCATTGCGAAGCGATTCAATTTTTACATTCATTTCAAGTTGTAGAGCCTCCAACTTTTCTTCTGTTCGCATAATCCTGTCGCGGTCATCGAGCGTGAAGGAAACTTCCCGCGATTGAGCAAACCCCTGCAAAACAAGGCTGGTGAAAAACAGTATTACAATTATTTTTTTCATAAGTTAAACGAATAACTAAAACAAAAACAGGATTATTTTCATAATCATGCCAGTAATTTTATTATTGCAACTAAAGCCCCAAGTTGACCAATCCAAAATATAAACATCCACTTAATTATTTCGGCTTTGAGATTGGCAAGGTCTTCTTTTGTTGCGAACAGATCTTTTTTCTCTGCAATCTTTTTATCTGTCTTCGAATTAAAGTAATCTATCAGGGTTTCGGCTTCCTTTTCGCCTAACTTGTTTTTAAAAATCTCATGTGCTTTTAGTTCAAGTGTGCTCATGTTTTTTCTTATTTGTACAAAAATAACAATTTTTGACTGATCTGGTTTTCTTTCAAGAAAAGTATTGCATCATAGAAGTTAACAGGATGAATTTTAATTTCTATAAAAGGTGTTACGATAAAAAGGTGGGTGTGGGTAATGATGTGGGTGTGAAAAAATTATAGGGCACATTAAAGCAATCCTGCTATCTTGAGGAGTTCGGCAATGGCAGGGTCTTTTTTGGCCTGTTCGCGGGTAACATACATCAGCTTATTTACCTGCTCTTCAAGGTTTCTGGTTTTATCCTGCACCGGATACAAAGCGGTACGCCTATCCCAAATAATGTATCCAAGGGTGAACAGGGAAATAGCGATAAAAATACCAAAACCCCAGTAGAGTGTTTCAATCTTCGAATTTATTGCTTCAAATTTAGTATCCATCTTGGATTCTATCGCATCAAATTTGGCATTCATCTCGTTGCGCAGGGATTCAATTTTATCATTGTTGGAGCTTAATTTTTCTTCCAGCTTGATAATCCTGTCGCGGTCATCAAGCGTGAAAGGTACTTCCCGCGATTGGGCAAATCCCTGCAAAACAAGGCTTGTGAAAAACAGTATGACGATTATTTTTTTCATGCTTAAAACGAATAACGAACACAAAGATAGGAATATTTTTGTTGCCAAATGGTGCAAAACAAAATCCACATTGTCCATTAAAAAAACTCATCTATTCATAATCACAATTCCAAAGAAGCATTCCACTCATGCTGCCCAAAAGGAAAGGAAATATTATATAGAGTTAAATGAAGAAGTATTTGGGTTTCCTACTAAAGTAGCGAAAATTAAGGAACTACAAAAGGTGATGATGGGGGAGTGAAAAAAATCAGGATAAATCAAAGTAATCCGGCCAGTTTGAGAAGTTCGGCAAAGGCGGGGTCTTTTTTGGCTTGTTCGCGGGTAATAAATTCCAGTTTGTTTAGCCGTTCTTCATGTGTAACGGTTTTATGCCGAACGGGGTCAAGGGCAGTACGCCGATCCCAGATAATAAATCCCAGCATAAAGAGCATAATCGCTATCAAGATACCAAAACCCCAGTAAAGAGTTTCAACCTTCGAATCTATCGCATCAAATTTGGCATTCATCTCATTGCGCAGTGATTCAATTTTTACATTCACCTCCTCTTTCAAAGCATCCAATTTTTCTTCGGTACGCATAATCCTGTCGCGGTCATCAAGCGTAAAAGGAACTTCCCGCGATTGAGAAAAGCTCTGCAAAACAAAGCTGGCAAAAAACAGTATGACGATTATTTTTTTCATGATTAAAATGTATAACTAAAACAAAGATACGAATATTTTTTTGGAGAAGAACAACAAGTAGCGATGATGTGCAGGTGAAATGAAATTCTGTTACATTAAAGCAATCCGGCAAGTTTGAGAAGTTCGGCAAAGGCGGGGTCTTTTTTGGCCTGTTCTTTCGTTACATATTCAATCTTTCGCAAACGTTCCTCATGATCTCGTGTTTTATCCTGCACCGGGTACAAAGCAGTGCGTCTGTCCCAGATAATGTATCCCAAGGTAAAAAGAGATATGGCGATAAAAATTCCCATAGCCCAATAGAGCGGTGCAAACTGCGAATTCATTGCATCCAGTTTTATTTCCATGGCTTCAAATCTCTGGTCAACAGCATCAAATTTAGCATCCATCCCGAATTCTATCGCATCAAATTTAGCATTCATCTCATTGCGCAGGGATTCGATTTTTATGCTCACCTCCCCTTGCAATGCATCCAGCTTTTCTTCGGTACGCATGATCCTGTCGCGGTCATCAAGCGTAAAAGGTACTTCCCGCGATTGGGCAAATCCCTGCAAAACAAGGCTGGCAAAAAACAGTATGACGATTATTTTTTTCATGATGAATTGAATAACGAAAACAAAGATAGGAATATTTTTTTTAGAGAAGAACAACAAGTAGCGATGATGTGCAGGTGAAATGAAATTCTGTTACATTAAAGCAATCCGGCAAGTTTGAGAAGTTCGGCAAAGGCGGGGTCTTTTTTGGCCTGTTCTTTCGTTACATATTCAATCTTTCGCAAACGTTCCTCATGATCTCGTGTTTTACTCCTGCACCGGATACAAAGCGGTACGCCTATCCCAAATAATGTATCCAAGGGTGAACAGGGAAATAGCGATAAAAATTCCCATAGCCCAATAAAGAGGTGCAAACTGCGAATTCATGGCATCCAGTTTTGTTTCCATGGCTTCAAACTTAGCATTCATCTCGTTACGTAGGGATTCGATTTTTATGCTCACCTCCCCTTGCAATGCATCCAGCTTTTCTTCGGTACGCATGATCCTGTCGCGGTCGTCAAGCGTAAAAGGCACTTCCCGCGATTGGGCAAATCCCTGCAAAACAAGGCTTGTGAAAAACAGTATGACGATTATTTTTTTCATGGTTAAACGAATAACGAACACAAAGGTAAGGATATTTTTTTTGATGAAAAACAACAAGTCTCAATGATGTTGAAGTGAAAAAATTCTATGGCAAATTAAAGCAATCCGGCCAGTTTGAGAAGTTCGGCAAAGGCGGGGTCTTTTTTGGCCTGTTCTTTCGTTACATATTCAATCTTTCGCAAACGTTCCTCATGATCTCGTGTTTTATTCTGCACCGGGTACAAAGCAGTGCGTCTGTCCCAGATAATGTATCCCAAGGTAAAAAGAGATATGGCGATAAAAATTCCCATAGCCCAATAGAGCGGTGCAAACTGCGAATTCATTGCATCCAGTTTTATTTCCATGGCTTCAAATCTCTGGTCAACAGCATCAAATTTGGCATTCATCTCATTGCGCAGTGATTCAATTTTTACATTCACCTCCCCTTTCAAAGCATCCAATTTTTCTTCGGTACGCATAATCCTGTCGCGGTCATCAAGCGTAAAAGGTACTTCCCGCGATTGGGCAAAACCCTGCAAAACAAGGCTGGCAAAAAACAGTATGACGATTATTTTTTTCATGATTAAAATGTATAACTAAAACAAAGATACGAATATTTTAACAAAGAAAAGTATTCTTTCCAAATCCTCACAAAGTGTTTAATAATCATGGTTTGTCAGCAATTACATCCATGAAGGTTTCTTCAAACGGCTTGGAGGAGAACAGTCTGAATTGGGATGTGGAAATTATTCCCAATCCTGCAAAAGATGAGTTCTTACTTTTGATTGCTACAGAAAATATAGAATATGGCTTGCTTACGATTTACAAACCCGATGGTCAAAAAATGAATGAAATCAAAATCTTCAACCCACAAACTAAAATCAACCTGCGTTCATTTACGTCAGGCATCTATCTTTTGCAAATCCAAATCAATGGAAATTCTTACACCAAACGCTTAATTAAAAATTAGGAATAGTTGGAGGATTATTCCGTTTCACACACCCTGCGGCATTTTGCCGTGGGGTGTTTTTGCTTTTTGAAAATGAGCTATCTTTGGACTTATCATTTTAAATAGAAATTTCTTTTCCAGAAATTCATTTTACATTTTCATAAAGCGTTTTAAAAAAAATTCCCCTACGCTGTTTATTTCTCAATTCATGAGGAAGTTAAAATTGTATCCATTTACACTGTTTTACACAATTATCGAAATCCTGAACTGTTTAATCAAAGAATTGAGGATGTTTGATCTCAATATGAAAAAAGAAAGGCAAATGCAATTGGTGAAGTTACAAGCAACTTTCTGATTTTTATCAACCATCCTGACACAATCAACTTATCGAAAACAAGCTAAGGCTTGTGAATCCTTTCGTTGATTAGAGCTAAACACCCTAACTTGGACAAGCCAAAACCAAACAAGGTGATATGTAAAATTTATGGTGTATTCCTGTTTTGGTTTGTCCAAGTTAGTCGGCAAAATTTATAAATGCATATTTTGCAATTAAGAGCTTTACTATTCCTCTTCCTTTCATATTAACGACAATGCATTTTAAATTTTGCTTGGGTAACTTATCATCCGGCTCTCACACAACCCTGAGTTTTTGCTATGTAAATTGACTATCTATCTCAGCTTTTTTGCTCAACCCAGAAAGCATTATTTAACAATATTACTTTTCATAAAAATCAATTATTAGTATTTTTGCTTTTCTTAAAAAGCATATTATGGAAAAGCTATTTATCAAATCAAGGGAAAAGGTTAAAAATATCAACACAGATTTTGTTCGTTATCTGATGAATGAAATCAACTGGAACGACCGTCTGATAGGAATTAAAGGGGGAAGAGGGATTGGAAAAACCACTTTACTTCTTCAACACATTAAATTGCATTTGCAAAATGAAGTAGTCCTGTATGTCAGTATGGATGATTTTTATTTTACCAGCCACACACTTTACAACCTTGCCGAAGATTTTTTAGTAAATGGCGGACAAACACTCTTAGTTGATGAAGTACACCGCTATAAAAACTGGGCACAGGAAATCAAACTGATTTATGATGATTTCCCAAATCTAAAGGTCATTTTCACAGGATCATCTATTTTAGAAATTACAAAAGGCAGGGCCGACCTGAGCCGGCGTGCGATCATTTATCCAATAACAGGACTTTCTTTCAGAGAATATCTCATCTTTACTAAAAAACATGAAATAAAACCACTGAAAATAAACGAGCTCATCACAAATCATGTAGAGCTGGCCGATGAAATAAACAACTCAATAAAAGTAATTCCGGCATTTAACCAATATCTGAAATCAGGATATTATCCGTTTTTTATCGAAAGTCCCGATACCTACCTCGTGCGGCTTACGGAGGTTTTGAACCAGGTCATTTTTACAGATATACAGACACTTAAAGGTATTCCGGTTGAATCGTTATCAAAACTTCGTAAACTGTTATACGTGGTAAGTAATTCCGTGCCCTTTAAACCCAATGTGGCCAAACTCAGCGAGATCATTCAAATTACAAGAAATACCCTGGTTACATATTTGAATTATCTTGAGGAAGCTCAAATTGTTAATCTCCTGCATACCGAATCGGTTGGTATTGGTTATTTGAGGAAACCAGAAAAGATTTATATGGAGAATTCCAACCTTCTTTTTGCTTTGAATGAAAAAGAACCGGAAGTCGGAAATATCAGGGAGACTTTCTTCTTTAATCAATTGCGAAAAGAAAATCGTGTGGTATTTGATGGTGTTGGCGACTTTGTGATAAACGATGAACTGAGATTTGAAATTGGCGGCAAGAACAAAACCATAAAACAAATTGCTGGCTTACAAAACGCTTATGTTGCAGCCGATAATATTACCACAGGATTTGGAAAAAAAATTCCTTTGTGGCTCTTTGGGTTTTTGTATTAGGAATTTCTACTATTATTTTTGATGTACAAATACAGGATTGGTAAAGAAAAAAACAAGATCATGAATGCTGACATTCAAAATGTAATTTAACAAATTCTTTCTAATGAATGCTTCGTGTTTCTTGTGCCAAAGGCTCGCCTCGCGAAGCGGGCATCCCTACGGGTGTGTCTTGGTGCCTTCTGCCAAAGGCATCCCTATGTGGGTGGCTGCTCTTTATTAATTTGCCACGAAGGCTCGAAGACTCAAAGTTTCACAAAGTAATTTTAATGCGACAAACCAATTACGATAAGTCAGAAGTTCTGAGGATAATAAACCCCTTTGCTGCCGAATAATGTTTCGTGTATTTTATTTTACACAAAACCCCGGAATCATTGCTGATTGCCGGGGTTTGCATTACAAACAAAAACCATTTTTATCGTATCACCATGAACTTTTTCGTTACACTGGTTTTTCCGTTATTAATCTTTAAGAAATAAACGCCATTTATGGCTTCGCTTACATCCCAGTTAAAATTGTGGTTTCCCTCTGTTAGCGTACCAGTAAATATTTCAGCCATAACACTTCCTGAAACATTGTAAACCGATAAGTTGCAAGTTGTAATATGATCAGCTACAATTGTAAAATTTACTTTTTGTGCTGTTGGGTTTGGAAAGATAGAAATGTCGGAGGTAAATTCAGTCCCGGTCACTCCCAGGTTTATATCGAAGATCATTATTTCTGATGGGTCTGATTCATTGCCTGCCTTATCCACAGTAGTCACATAAAACTCTTTGTATTCATTATCCTCAGCATAATAGTAAAGTTGGCTTCCCTCAGTTTCGGCCAACAATTCAAAAGATCCTGATTGATTGGTGTAAACATTAAAATGGTCGAAGTCGTTGATGTCGGGCTGGTTCCAACTCAGAATGATGAGTGGTGGATTGCTTAAGTTCCACCAAATTGATGTTTCATCAGGGGCAACAGGCATTTCATCTTCAGCATCGAAAGTGATGGTGCCATATCCGGAAGGTTCAAAAATTTGCAGGTTCTGGCATGGCCAGTAGCCGTCAAAATTTGTCGGATCGTCGAGAACAAAAAGGAACATGCCACTCTGATTATTTTCATCGGGATTGATTTTCCAGGTTTCATCATCCCCGATAGGGATCATAAATTCATAAACAATAACACCTGTTGTATCCGAAACTTCCAATTGTGGATTTTCGAGATAAAATACTGTTCCCACTCCGCCGTTATTGTAAATTGGACGGTATTTCAATTCATTCCCCCCTGCATAATAGGCGGCCCAGTAGTTTCCTTCTGAATCATCGTCCGGGGCTGGATAGGCTTTGTCGTTATTATCATCAATATACAAAGCCACTTCATCGTGATCTTCAAGCTCGGTGTCGTTTCCGTTGATGCAGGCCACATACAATTCTGTCATTTCGGGATTCACCTTATAGGCCATCCAAACACTCCCGACAGGGTTGGGCATATTATCGTAGGTTCCCAAAAAATCGGAGGCATCCATGGTAAATGCATCATCCCATTCACCCGCGTCAATTGTTCCATCAATAACCGGGGTTGTTCCCTGGTAAGCACTAATTTTGTTAATCACAAATCCATGCGCCATCGAACCTTCCGCAGTATTCGAGTAGGGACTTTGAACATCTTCTTCTAATTCTGCGGTAACCACGTAATAGTAATTTTTCAAGGGCATAACATCGGCATCTTCATAAGCCAACATTGTATTTTCTACAAAAGCTATGTGTTCATCGGGAAATTGAATTTCGGCAATGTTCTTCCTATAGACTTTATATCCCAAAATGTTGTCTGGATCTTCGTAGCTCCAATCAAGAAAAACAGAATAACCGGCTCCATTTGAGGCCATCAAGTCGGTGGGAGGATTTCCGGTGGCATCAAGTGTAAAATTTAATAAATTCACTCCACCTTCTTCAATTTCTACATCATCAATAGTAACCGGATAATATCCAACCTTGGAAACTTTAACCTGATATGTTCCTACCGGAATGTATTTGACTTCATAAGCTCCTTCATCATCGCTATAAGCAAAATAATTCTCTATTCCGAGGATTTCTATCTTTGCATTTTCAACGTTAACAGTTCCTGAAACGCTTCCCCCACCGGGATTGGAATTGATGTTATAAAGTAATCCGCCACTTCCAAACTCACGGGCATGAACTGCTTTTCCGGTAACGCTGCAAAGCGTTCCATCGCCCGAAATATCCACAGCATTGAATGAGCCGCCGGTAGTAACAGTAAAAATTGGTGAGCCTGATTCTTTCCTGAAAAGATAAAAATCGGGTTTGGAATGATCCAAAGGTCCCCACCCGCCGGCAGCAATAAGTGATCCATCATCAGAAAGCGAAACAGAGCTTACCTGATCGCCGGCATGTTCAAACACCCACAATGGTTCGGGTGAGTATGTATTAAAAGTATAAATCTCACCATCGTAACCGCTGCTTAAAAAAACGAGGGTTCCAAGGGCAAGGGTTGATCCGTCGGCTGAAACACCCATACCAACAACCCATGCAGAGGTGCCCCCACCTCCAACTTTAAAATACCATTTTTCGGTGTAAGTTCCGAGGTTTTCATCATATTCATAAACAAAAGCATAACCACTGTAATCCCCGTTCAGCAATATATTACCATTGTAACTAAATGCCGGGGGGTTTTGATTTTTATAATAGGTTTCGAATACTACTTCACCATTTTCGGTGTCGATAACCCACAATTTATTGTATCCGCTGTATTGGCAAAATGCCAGCCTGGAGCAGTCGCCGGAAGCGGCAAATGCAGTTCCCATGCCTGGAAAACCTGTAATCCAAACCGGCTCGTCATTTCCAACTTCATAAGCTGTAACATTACATTTGTCCTGTCCGTCAGGAGCATTTTCAACCAGATAAATCATCGTCCCGTCTTCGCTGATCTTAGTACCAATAATAGTTGCATTTGTAATTATTTCCCACTCCAGGCTTTGCGAAGCCGATGAAAAAACCTGGGCTACACTGTCGTAACCAGCAATCATAAATGCTCCATCAGGAGTCATATCGATGGGGTATTCCCATTCGGCCAAAATCGGGTATTCCCATTGTGCTGTGGCTGAATTGGTGTAAAGAGAGATGCGTTCATCGTTGAGCCACCATGAGTTGAAGGTATAGCCCGACTCACCGGATACTGCAATTTTAGAGCCTACTGCAGCCGGATCGGTAAATTGCCAGTTTACCTCCAAAACCCTGGAAGAACCACCCGTTGAATAAAATTCATTTATTTCGGAGGGCTTTTCACTGTTTAGATATTGTTGGCTGAACCCTGTTTCCGCATTGGTTATTGTTTTTTGAAAACTATAATTTTGCGCTGCAGTAATCATTGATACTCCAACAATTACAATTGAGAGAAGAAAAAATCTTTTCATTTTTGATTAAATTTAAATTAGTTTTTGATTAGTTTTCCCAGGTAATTACTATTACGCGTTTTAATATTATAAAAATAAATGCCTGAATTCAAGTTAGAAACGTCAAGTTGGAAGTCATTAAATAAGGGTTGAGTGCTACTTAATAATCTACCCTGTAAATCTCTTATCTCAACTTTCAAAATTTGATTTTCAAGATCAGGGATGGAAATATTGAGCACGTTTGTAAACGGATTGGGATAACATGCCGGCAGAGTAGAATTATCACCATAAATTCCTGTAACATTATCCACTGGCATTAAATGAAAAGTAAGTTCGGTGTTTTGGTCGCCTTCAACCATCACTCCATTTATTTCGGCAGTTTGATAACCTGTGGCTTCGCATGAAAGATCATAACTTCCTTCGGGCACCATCATAGTGTAATGAGAGCCAAAGGGTGTTTCGCTGGTTTGATAGCTGTCATCAGTACTATTGGCATAAATGGTAGCAGCATCAATTGCAATGTTGGATACGGCATCTCTAACAAAGCCCTGAATTTTACCATTAACTAATGATCCCGGCCCCATGCTTCCATCGGGATGAATGTTTTGTGCATAAATATCGCGGTTGCCATTGCGTTCATCTCCCCATACTGCCACCCACTGGCCACCATTAATTTGCGACATTGCCCTGTGAAGTTTAGCGCTTTGAACCGTGCTCATGTCGATAAACTCATCATCCCAAACAAAATTACCATCGGTATCAAGCATCACAGCCTGCACTTTTTCATCAGCAAAATTTCCAAACTCAAAAGCCCCATAAACACAAATAGCCTTGTCCACGTAGCCCCCGGCCTGTGGCAATGAATAATCATTATTAGAAAGTGGAATCAACATCTTTCCATTATCTGTCCATTGGCGGTTGCCCTGCATATCGAATTTTTGTGCATAAAGCCCGCGATCGTTTTGATTCAGATCCTGCTCGCTAAAGAAAACAATGATTTCCTCAGTTTCAGGAAGGAAGGATGGGGCAGGATACATGTGCATCTGCGACTGCGATGTTGAAACAACCACTCCGTTAGCAGCCATCGAAAGAGTACCGTCAGCGCTCATATGTTGAACCCAGGCATTAAAATGTGTTCCAATATCATTTCCATATTTTGAGAATATTATACCTCCGTCATTATCACGGCACATTTCAAGGCTAACCACTACCCCGGAAGCAACGGGGGCAAAAACTTCCACAGCATTAGTCCACAAAAAGCTTCCATCGATATTCAGCTTTTGAACATACAGTCCGCGGTTTGGCGCCCAATATGGACCTGTTTCTTTGTGCCAGATCAGGAATGCATAATCACCATCGGCAGCTTGCAAATATGGAGAGGTATATTCAATACCACTTTCGGCAAGGGTGATACCATCGCCCCAAAGTAACTCTCCGGCAGGAGAAACTTTTTGCAAATGTACCTCATTGGCATCTCCGGCACTTTGCCATGCAAAAATTATGTTACCGGCATTGGTAGCGCAAATCACAGGATCCGGCTCAAAATTGGCATTGTTTGATAGTAATATTCCCGTTTCACCCCAGGCCATTTCTCCGGTGGGAGATACCCGGTAAGCTACCGGATTGTTATCTACTTCCCTGATGTCCTGAAAAGTTACAATGGCATAATTGTCAGGATCAACAGTTAAAGAATAATCTGTTAACCACGACATTTGAGGCTCATCACTGATAAGCAAACCATTGGTTTCCCATTGCGCATTTCCATTTATATCAAGATATTGCATGCGCATGTTGTAGTTACTGCTTTCGTTCGAAAACCATGAAACATACATGCTGCCATCCGAACAAACTGCAATTTTGGGAATGGCCTGCTCTCCGGAAAGATCAGAAAGTTGTGTGTTATCACCCGGGTTGGATGTAAATTGTGCATTGCAATAAAATGCAAATAAGAAAAATGCGATAAGTGTAAAAATACTTTTTTTCATAATGAGAGGTATTTGTAAATTATTAATTGAAAATGTGAAATTACAAAGTTTTTTTTAATATAATAATTTTGGATATAAAAAGACTTGCAAAACCGTTCATCAGGAAATTTGTTTATTTGCAAAATGGAACGTTGAATAATTAAATAAACAACTTAATAAACTCATGAAAACCATTGATGTAAAGGGCAAGCAATGTCCATTGCCACTTATCGAAACTAAAAAAGCACTGAAAGAAACTGGTGAAAACGAAAATTTTAAAATACTCATCGACAACCCTACCTCAGCAAAGAATGTAACGCATTTTTTAAATGATAACCAGATTTCTTACACCGAAAATAAAACCGGGGAGATCATCGAAATAATTGTAAACAACCAGGGGGAAAATCTTGATGAAGTGGATGAAACCGCCTGGTGCGCCGTTGAAATCACTCAGCCGGAAAATTTTGTGGTTTTGTTGGCCAAAGACCGTTTGGGTGAAGGATCGGATGAATTGGGCGAAGCGCTTGCCGGTGCAATGATCAATACACTTAAAGCAATTGAGCCGCTTCCAACTAAAATCATCTTTATGAACTCGGGAATCAACCTGGTAGTAAAAGGTTCGTTGGTGCTTGACAATTTAAAATACCTGCAGGATAATGGTGTTGAATTGATTGTTTGCGGCACCTGCCTCGACTATTTTGGTAAAATGGACGATCTTGTTATTGGCAGGGTTTCGAATATGCTCGACATTGTACAAAGTATGAAAGATGCCCAAAAAGTTTTAAATTTTTAAACCATGAAATTCGATCTTTTAAAACTGGTTGACCAGGGTGGATGCTCGGCAAAATTGCCAGCGGCGGAACTGGAAAAAGCACTGTCGGGGCTTCCAAAAATATCCCATCCCAATTTATTGGTGGACATTGAAACACATGATGATGGAGGCGTTTATAAAATCAACGATGGTTATGCCCTGATCCAAACCACCGACTTTTTCCCGCCGGTGTGTTCCGATCCTTACGATTTTGGACAAGTGGCTGCTGCCAATGCGCTCAGCGATATTTATGCCATGGGCGGGCAAGTGCTTACGGCCATGAATCTTGTGCTTTTTCCTGAAAATCAACCCCTGGATATTTTAAAGGAAATATTGCTCGGCGGCCATGATAAAGTAAGCGAAGCAGGAGGTGTGATGATGGGCGGGCATACCATTACTGATGATATTCCAAAATATGGTTTGGCTGTAACAGGATGGGTTCATCCAAACAGGATAATTACAAACGATGCCGCCAAACCCGGTGATGTGCTTATCCTTAGCAAACAAATTGGCACCGGAGTTATTATCCCGGCCTGGAAAAACGGGCTCATTGATGAAGCATTATACCGCCAGGCCGTTGATAGTATGAAACTACTCAACATGCACGGAGCTACCGTTATGCAAAAATATAACGTAAAGTGTGCCACTGATGTTACAGGTTTTGGGCTGGCTGGCCATGCAACGAAAATGGCAAAAGGAAGCCATGTTTCCATGCATTTCGATGCTTCTAAAATTCCGGTATTCGATAAGGTGATCGATTTGATAGATATGGGTGTAATTCCCGGCGCATCATTCCGAAACAAAGAATTTGCCGGGGAGGATTGCAGCTTTGATGAAACTTTGGATTACAACCATAAAATCATGCTTTTCGATGCACAAACTTCAGGTGGTTTGTTAATGTGTGTTGATAAAGAAAATGCTGATAATGTAATTTCCGATCTCAAAGAAAACGGCTATCCACATTCGGCAATAGTTGGAGAGGTTAGGGAATTTGATAAAAAACATGTTTACGTAAAGTAAACCGGGATCATTTAATTAGAGCCCGTCTTTAAAGTCCCCTTTTTCTGATTTTGTCCACGCTACCCCATAATCCCCTAAAGGGGAGACCCCTCGCTGCGAAGCGGGCCGCCTGGTGTGGCTCATGCTCAGGCGAGGCAGGCAATTTTAGATTTAAGATGTTAGCGATATTCAGCAAAATCTAATATCTCCGATCGTCCAGAAAAGTTGAAAATTTTCAATTTTTGTAACTTTTCGAGGATGCTCGTGCGCAGCCCGGCATTAATCATTAATCTTAAATCAATAAAATGCCGACTTTATGGACAGACCTAATTAGTGTGCGTCCATAAAGTCAATGTTTTTCACTAGCCCCGGGCTTTAGCCTGGGGAAAAATGAGTTTAAAACGACCTCCCCACCTTTTCGCTGTCAATGCCTTCGGCATTGACAGCGAAAAGGTGGGGGCATTCATTCCTTCAATTCAATCCCTGCCCTAAAGGATGGGGCAATTGATATTTCAAAAAATTTACTTTAAAGACAGACTCTAATTAGTGTCCGTCTATTAACTTTATATTGTTGATAACTAATACGATATGCCATAAATCGTATAATTATCTTTTGTATCTTTGAAGAAACAATATAACTATGAAACTCTACGAGGAATTAA
>Ga0307990_1000219_pt1 | contig 55338 bp, 45 predicted proteins | sample EllFjometagen129_FD_203168 | JGI IMG/M metagenome (GOLD analysis project Ga0307990, IMG submission 203168) | Marine microbial communities from Ellis Fjord, Antarctic Ocean - #129 | ecosystem: Environmental > Aquatic > Marine > Unclassified | place: Southern Ocean | collected 2014-10-08
AGGGCGGGTGGCTCCGCCCCCCGCACCCCCCGAAAAGCATTAAGAAATTACTTTAGATTTTAAACCCCGGCCTATAGCTTAACATTACAAAAAGTTGTCTAGACGCTCGGGTCCACCGTACCCATCACCTCTTTAACGACCGGCAAACAGCAGGGATATCTGTTTGCCGAACTGGCCTTGAAAAATCTTTTTAATGCTTTTCCGCGCCAGAAAATTGGCCAAGGGAAGCTTTTTCTGGTTAATTTTGCAGGAGCGGTGGTTTCCCATGGTAATCTCAACTATGTTTTAAAAGGTTCCAAGGTTGATCATCTTTTGCCGATTGCAAATGTTTTACAGGGTGAATTGTACGGGCTTGGTCAATATCTGAATCTGGATCGGGAAGCGGTTTTAGGGGTTGCAGTCAGGATTGAGGGGCTGCCGTTAATGGTAGTTAGTGAGATACCGATTGCGCAAACTTATGCCTTTTCGTATGCTTTACGCAACACCTTTGTCTATGTTTTCTGTTTTACTTTGAGTTTGATACTGTTTGGCAGCTGGTACCTTTCTCGTTCGATGACGCAACCTATTGAAAGGCTCTATCAGGCTACCGAGAAAATTCGTGGCGGGAGTCTGGAAGCTCCTGAAGGTCAATTTTCCTCTGATGAGATTGGTGCTTTTGCGCAATGTTTTAAACAGATGGTAAACTCACTGAAAGAGGATCGTCAGTTGCGCGATAATGCTGAGATGCAGTTGCGCGAAAGTGAGGAGCGTTACCGTACCGTTGCTGATTACGCCTACGACATGGAGTGCTGGCGTGATCCGGAAGGTAGATTCATCCATATATCTCCTTCATGTCAGGAGATTACCGGTTACTCTAGAGAGGATTTTTATGCCAATCACCTCTTGATGAATGAGATCGTTCTGTCTGAAGATCGCGAGATATTTGTTGGGCACCGGCATAAAATTTTGCTGGATGGTCGTTTTCTACCGATTGAGTTTCGTATTCGTCATAAAGATGGTTCAATCCGCTGGTTGAACCATATCTGTCGTCCGATAACCGATTCTGCGGGTAAAAATATCGGAGTTCGGGGGAGCAATCGAGATGTGACCCTGCGTAAACTGGCCGAAGAGTTTCTTGCTGCGGAGCGCGAACGTCTCGCCATTACCTTGCGGAGCATTGGTGATGGGGTTATAACCACTGATAACCAGGGCCGCGTCACTTTACTTAATCCGGTGGCCGAGGCCTTGACCGGCTGGCGTAGTGCTGCCGCCTCAGGTCTGGCGGTTAGCCAGGTTTTTAAGATTATTCACGAACGTAGTCGTGAGACCATTGCCTGCCCGGTAGCCCTGGTTCTGAAAGAGAATCGAGTCGTGGAGCTTGAAAATCATGCCCTGCTTATTTCTCTTACAGGTGAAGAAATTGTGGTTGCTGATAGTGCGGCGCCAATTATTGGTCAGGATGGGCAACGTTTTGGTGTGGTGCTGGTTTTTCGTGATGTACGGAAAGAGAAAAAGCTTCAGCAGGAACGTTTGCGCAGTGAAAAACTGGAGGCCGTTGGGGTTTTGGCTGGTGGTATTGCTCATGATTTTAATAACCTGTTGATGGGCTTACAAGGCAGTCTTGATCTGCTCAGGCTCTCTTATAGTCAGGGCTTTGCCACAACCCAGAAACATCTCGCAAATGCTGAAAAAGCGATTGTTCGAGCTGTCTCCCTGGCCCATCAGCTTTTGACTTTCGCCAAAGGCGGGGCTCCGGTTAAAGGTGAGATGGAACTACCATCGCTGGTTAAAGATTCAGCCGAATTTGTCCTGCACGGTTCTCAGGTGAAAGTTGAATACGAGTTTGAAGATAAGATCTGGACAGTTGAGATTGATGGCGGGCAGATCAGTCAAGTCGTCAATAATCTGGTCACCAATTGCCGTCAGGCGATGGCCGATGCTGGGGTTGTGCTGATTACTATCGCGAATCAGGAGATTAGCGAAGATTCCGGCGTAAGCTTAAATCCGGGTTTTTATGTTAAAGTCTCAGTCCGTGATCAGGGTTGTGGTATTAATCCGGAGATCATCCCGCATATATTCGAACCCTACTATACAACCAAGGAGAGTGGTAGTGGCCTCGGGCTGGCGACAAGCTTCTCCATCGTCAGCAATCATGGTGGTTGTCTTGATGTCGTTTCTGAACCAGGTATGGGCTCAACCTTCACTTTTTTTCTGCCGGCAACCGGTCAACTCAGAGAAAAACCGCCGTTTCAATCCATTGAGTCATCATTAATAGTTGAGGCCGAAACTAAGATTGGTCGAGTCCTGCTTATGGATGACGAGGAGGTGATCCGTGAGGTCGTAACTGAGATGTTGGAGATGCTGGGTTATGAGGTGGTGGCGGTTGCCGATGGTGTGGCATTGCTCGAAACTTATGAAAAAGCGTTGCGGGATGGTTTGCAATTTGCGGCTGTTTTAATGGATCTTTCAATCCCCGGTGGTATGGGGGGGCGTGAGGCGATTAAGCGGCTTCGCGAGTTAGATGGTGATGTTAAAGCAATCGTCTCCAGCGGTTACTCCCAAGATCCGGTGATGGCCGATTATAAGGCGTATGGTTTTGACGGTATGGTCGCCAAACCTTACAAAATCGAATCTTTGTTGGCAGTTTTACAAGGTTAGTTGGAGGCGTAAGGCACTAAAGGAGGATGGTTTTTGTCGGAGTGCTGTGCCAGATCAGAGCCCGGGCACCGACAAAGATCAGTCCGTTACCGGCTTGACCGGTAATAAGGTGCCGATCAAGCCGGTCATGCAGAGGGCAACCAGGAGGGCGGTTTCCATTGTCCCGGTTATTTGTTCAGTTTTTTAGGTTCGTAGACGCAGTAGGGCTCTTCCGCCATAAAATTGCCGGTGGCCTCAAAAGCTCGGGCTCGGCAGCCGCCGCAAACCCTTTTGTATTCACAGATACCGCATTTCCCTTCGAGTGAATCATAATCTCTAAGCTTGTTGAAGACTTGAGAATCTTCCCAGATTTTCTGAAAGTTGGTTTCGAGAATATTGCCAGCCTTGGCTTCGAGATAGCCGCAGGGTTGGACATCGCCGGTATGCGAGACAAAGCAGAAACCGATACCGCCCAAACAACCCCGGGTGACAGCATCAAGGCCATGGGTCTTAAAGGTTACTTTTTTGCCTTCAGCTTTACTGCGCTGTCGTAAAATGCGATGATAATGGGGGGCACAGGTCGCTTTGAGTTGCAGGGAAACTTTGTCGCGCTGGTCGTAAAACCAGTTTAAGGTTCTCTCATATTCCTCAGCAGGGATCTCCTGCTCTTCGAGTTCTTTACCCCGGCCGGTGGGCACCAGAAGAAAGATATGATGGGCTACAGCGCCCAGTTTTACGGTAAGATCGAGGATCGCCGGAATTTCCGTAAGATTAAGCTTCGTTATAGTCGTGTTGACCTGAAACTCAAGGCCGCCATCCCGGGCATAATCCAAGGCTCTCAGAGAGTTGGCAAATGAGCCTTTGACCTGACGGAAGTTATCATGGGTTTCGGCATTAGCACCATCTAAGCTGACACTTATTCTCTGAATGCCGCTGTCGATCATCCTTTTAATGCTGTTCTGGTCAACCAGGGTGCCGTTGGTCGCCATAACCATGCGTAGACCGAGTTTGGTGCCGTAAGCGGCGAGCTCATAGATGTCGTCGCGCAACATTGGTTCACCGCCGGTTAAGATGATAACCGGTTTACTGAACGACGCTACGGTATCCAAGAATTCAAAGGCTTTTTGGGTGTCGAGTTCTCCGGGGTAGGGCCCTTTTTCAGCTGAGGCACGACAGTGGATGCAGGAGAGGTTGCAGCTTCTGGTGGTCTCCCAGGCGATCATACGTAATTCCGGGGGGCCTGGTTCGCTGTGATGTTTGGGGCTCTTTTTTTCGGTTTCAGGGTGCATATTAATTTGCCTTGAAAATTAGGGTTATGCCGGGTTGTCCGGTTGACATGGTTAGGGCTTTCCATTAGATGGTGTTACATGCTGTTCAGCATAAACTATGGTGGGCCCTTTTGGCAAGAAAAATTGTAACTGTTTGATTTAAGTTTGCGCAAATTTACAGTTTCTTAACTTCATCGTTTTGTTTGTAAGGTAGGTTAAATTTATATGTCTTTCAGAAATCCTCTGCTCTTGCCGGGGTGGCGGGCCATGGTTCTGGCGGCGGGTTTTGGGACGCGACTGAAACCCATGACCGACCGGATTCCGAAACCGCTGGTGCCGGTTGCAGGCGTGCCGATGTTGGCCCTTACCCTAACTCGATTAAGGAAACTAAAGCCCGAGACCCTGGTTGTCAACGGTCATCATCTCTCCTCACAGTTAGAGGTTTTTTTAGAGAAGTCTGGGGCTGGTTTTCAGAGATTAAAGTATCTTTATGAGCCTTTGATCCTTGATATTGGCGGGGCTCTCCGTAACGCTTCTCACTATCTGCGGGGCCCCTTTTTTGTGACGACTAATGCCGATGTGGCTACCAACATCCCTTTGCGTTCAGCGCTTGTTCAACACTTAAAAAGGGGGTCATTGGTGACCATGCTTCTCCATGACCGAGAGCGTTATAATCAGGTTGAGGTCGATTTTTCGGGCCGGATCAGGGGTTTTGGGAGTTTGCGGCCGGATTTCGGAAACCGGCTTTTAGCCTACACCGGCATGCAGATATGTTCACCACGGCTACTTGATCTGATGGCGCGGGAAGCACCTGGCCGACCTTTTTCCCTGATTGCTTTTTATCGTCGCCTGCTGGCTGCGGGTCGTCTGGATATTGTCAGTCACATGGTCGATACGCAAGATCAATATTATTGGCGTGATCTCGGGACCCCCGAAGATATTATTGCCATGGAGATGGATTTAAACAGTAACCGCAGCCTGGCCGGCAGTTTGGGGATTGTCTAGCTTTGTATCTCATCTATAATTTCTTACTTTGTACACTGTTGTTTCTGTTCTGGCCGTTATTGTTGTGGTATATGCAGCGCCGGCAGGGGAGTCTTGAAGGTCTCGGCGAGCGTCTGGGTTACGGTTGGCCGCAGCTGCGAAGTGGAAATGGTAAGGTTTCCCGGACAGTTTGGTTTCACGGGGCCTCCGTTGGTGAAGTGCAGATGATGCTGCCTTTGATTGAGATCTGGAAGGCGCGTTATCCTGAAACCGACATTTTGCTAACGACCATGACCATAACTGGTCGGCAAACGGCCATAAGACTTTTTCCAAATGCACGAGTGGTTTTGCTGCCGCTCGATCTGCCGGGGATGTGGCCCCTTTTTTTTCGTTATTTCCGGCCCTCTATGCTGATTGTTGCTGAGACTGAACTCTGGCCCAATCTGCTGCGTTATGTCGGTCGCCACAAAGTGCCCATGGCTCTGGTAAATGCCCGACTCTCTTTGCAGAGTTTTACAAGTTATCGTTTTTTTAATTTTTTTACGAGTTCTATGTTTGCGATCCCTGATCTTGTTATGGTCCAGGACCAAGTGTCCGGTCAGCGTTTTGCAGAGCTTGGCACCTCTCCAGAGTGCATTGTTTTAAGCGGTAATATGAAGTTTGATGTGCTCTCTCCCGACGAGGGTGCATCGCCAACCCTCTACCGAGAGCTTTTTCCTGTTGGGATAGCGGTTGTGGTTGCCGGTTCGACGCATACTGGGGAAGAGGAGATACTTCTTGCCGTTTGGGAAAAATGTCTTCAGCAATATCCTGAAACCTTCGCAACTGCTTGTTTGGTGATTGCTCCCCGCCATCCTCAGCGCTTTATTGAGGTGGCCGAGTTGCTGGCTGTGAAAGGGTTCGATTTCCAGCGCTTTTCGGGTCTCAAAGAAAAAGCAGGGGGGCTCGTTTTAGATGAAGTGCCAACGGTGCTTTTGCTTGATACCCTGGGAGATCTGATCCATTTCTACAATTTATCCCGTTTTGCGATTATTGGCGGGACTCTGGTGCCCGGAGTCGGTGGCCATAACCCCTTGGAGGCGGCGATTTTTGCCAAAGCCGTGGTGCATGGAGTTCATGTTGCGAATTTTAAAGACGGCTTCAGCTATCTTGATGAACAGGGTGGGGGGCTTCCGGCTGCCGACCGGAATGCTCTTGAAAATCTTCTTATACGCTGTCTGCAAGAGCCCGCATTTGCTTTGCAAGAGGGCGTTAAAGCGGCCGCTACAGTGCGTCGTCAACGGGGGGCAGTGAGTCGCACGATGGCCTCTTTGGAGCAGATCTTTAAATTGTTGCAGGAAGATAAAGTTTGACTTTTTCATCTTCATTTCGTTACAATTGAAAGATACTACAAAAAATGTTTGGTTCCGGTTTTGCTGGATCTAATATACAAAGGAAAATAGATATGAGTACATTGGAAAAAGGAATGACCTATAAGGATGCCGGGGTTGATATTGAAGCTGGGAATCGTCTGGTTAAAAATATTGCCCCCTTGGTGAAAGATACTTTCAGGCCCGAGGTTTTGGCTGATATTGGTGGTTTTGGGGCGCTTTTTTCCCTGCATACGGAAAATTATCGCGATCCCATACTGGTCTCTTCCACTGATGGGGTTGGTACCAAGTTAAAGATTGCGTTTTTAGTGGATAAACACGATACGATTGGCATCGATCTGGTGGCCATGGTGGTCAACGATATTGTCGTACAAGGGGCCGAACCTCTTTTCTTTCTCGATTATCTAGCCAGCAGTCGGCTTAATGTTAAGCGGGCTACTGAGATTATTGCCGGTATTGCTAATGGTTGTAAAGAGGCGGGTTGCTCTCTGATCGGTGGAGAGAGTGCCGAAATGCCGGGTTTTTATCAGGGTTCAGATTATGAATTAGCGGGTTTTGCTGTCGGCATTGTTGATAAATCTCAGCTTATCGATGGTTCAGAAGTCAAGGTCGGTGATCAGATTATTGGTCTCGCCTCTTCGGGGTTACATAGTAATGGGTACTCTCTGGCGCGTCAGGTTTTACTCGAAGAGAGTGCTTATGGTCTGGCTGAAAGATTGCCCGAACTCGAGTTGACTCTAGGAGAGGAGCTCTTGCGGCCAACCCGAATCTATGTGCGTACAATCCTTAACCTGCAACGCGATTTTCGTTTGCATGGTGTGGCTCATATCACCGGCGGCGGCCTGCAGGAGAATGTCGTCAGGGTGGTACCCGATCGCTGCCAGGTGCAGATCGATTTGTTGACGTGGCCGCGGATGCCGATTTTCGAGCTCATTGCCCGCCAGGGTAAGGTCGATGAAAAAGAGATGCTGACAACCTTTAACTGTGGCATCGGTATGGCTTTGATTGTGGCAGCCGAAGATGTCGATGATATTCTTGTGCGCCTCCATGGTCTTGGTGAAAAGGCTTATCTGATTGGTGAGATCGCTAAGCGGGAGCCTGAGGCGGAGTCTATTCTTTTTTTGAATACCGATAAGGCTCGGCGTAAAGATGATTAAAATCGGAGTCTTGATCTCCGGCAGTGGGAGTAATCTACAGTCAATTATTGAGGCTGTTAAGCGGGGTGAAATTGCGGCTGAGATCGCGCTGGTTATCAGCAATGATGCAGCGGCTTATGGTTTAATCCGGGCCCAAAATGCCGGTATCCCGACCAAAGTTATAAAACATGTTGATTATCCTGATCGTCATGCTTTTGACCGCGAGTTATTGCGTACACTTCAGGAGAGTTCCATTGATCTAGTTGTTCTCGCTGGTTTTATGCGGGTTTTAGGGGCTCCTTTTCTGGCTGCTTTTCCTGATCGAGTCATCAATATCCACCCTGCTATTCTCCCCTCTTTTCCTGGTACCCACGGGCAGGCGCAAGCTTTTGCTTATGGGGTGAAATTGGCCGGTTGCACAGTTCATTTTGTCGATGAAGAAGTTGATCATGGGCCAATTATTATGCAGGCCGCCGTCCCGGTATTGTCAAATGATAGCGAAGAGCGTCTGGCGGCCCGTATTCTGCGCTGTGAACATAAAATTTTCCCCCGAGTCCTGGCCCTCTATTGTGCCGGTAATTTACGGGTCAAAGATCGAAAAGTATTTATATCCGGCGATGCTGAAGAACTGCTTGAAGATCAGTGTCTAATCTCTTGGCCCGATTTAGTGATCAGTGATCAGTCGTCAGTTGTCAGTGTCGGAAAATAATTTTACAGGAAAATTTATTATGAGTGATAGACAATATCCGACAATGGTAGAGGATCTTTTGCAAGTAAATCGTTACGATCCGCTACCTGAATCAGTTGAGCTTATTCAAACCCATGCCTCATGGGTTTTTTTGGCTGGTGACTATGTCTATAAGATAAAAAAGCCGGTTGATTTTGGTTTTCTCGATTTTTCAACCCTGGCCAAGCGGAGTTTTTATTGCCAGGAGGAGATTCGTCTGAATCGTCGTCTGGGGGGAGACTACTACCTTCGTATTGAAAATGTTGTCCGGCGTGAGGGGGGGTACTTTTTGGGTGGTGCAGGCACGGTTGAAGATTACGCTGTGGTCATGCAGCGCTTGCCCGAGGCCTTTTTAATGCGTCAGCTTTTAAAGGATGATCTCCTTAAAGAGAGTCAAATCGACGAGTTGGTAGCCTTGCTGGGTACTTTTTATGAGGAGGCCAAGGTCTTTAAGAGCGGCCGTTTTGGTTCGCGTGAAAAAGTACGTTTTGATGTTGAAGAGAATTTTTCCCAGACAAAAAGTTTTGTTAATGATACGATTTTGGCCCGAGACTATCAGCGTATCATCGATTTCAGCCGGGATTTTCTTAAAGACCGGCACAAACTTTTTGTGCGCCGGGTTAAAGAGGGAGCCGTGCGTGAAGGGCATGGCGATCTGCATATGGAGCATATCTGTTTGCCTCCCGGGGCGCCGTTGGTTTATGACTGCATTGAGTTTAATCAGCGTTTTCGCCGGCTTGACGTAGTCAACGATATCGCTTTTCTGGCGATGGATCTGGAGGAGCATAATCGTTTCGATTATGCCGCCTATTTTATCGAGAGTTGTGCTAACCGTCTAGGGTCTCTCTATGAGCCCGAGTTGTTGTTTTTCTATAAGTGTTACCGGGCTTATGTCCGCGGCAAGGTCTTAAGTTTTTTAAGTGCGGATGAGGCTTTGGGGTTAGAGGGTCGAGAACAGGCCCGCACGCGAGCGGCGCGCTATTTTCGTCTGGCAACGGTTTATGCCAGTAAACCGCCTGAGGGTATTATCCTTTTGGCCGGAGTTAGCGGTAGTGGCAAAAGTTATCTGGCTCGGGCGATGTCAAATTTATGGGGAATTAAGTGGTTGCGCTCAGATGTCGTGCGTAAAGAGCTGCATGGTCTTGGCGGGCAGAAGGCAGCGGCCCCATTTGGTGAGGGTATTTATAGTCGTGATAAGACCTCTAAGACCTATCAAATCTTGGCTGAACAGGCGGCGGCAGAAGTTGCTGCCGGGCAACCGGTGATCGTTGATGCCAGCAGTCTTAAAGCCGCTGATCGCAAGCTTATTTATGAGGTGGCCAAGAGTACTGAGGTCCCGGTCAGGTTAGTTGTCTGCCGGGCGCCATGGCCGGTTTTGGTGGAAAACTTGAAAAAACGTGAGGTTGATGGTGTTGATGTTTCCGATGCCGATATTGAGATTGCCCGGCGTCAGCGCTTTGAACCTCCGGCCCAGGAAGAGCTGGAATTAATCTCCTGGTTAGAGATCGATACCAGTCAGGACCTGGTCGAGCAGATTTATGCTTTTGTGACAGCGTTGTAAAGCCAAACTTTATTGCTTTGTGAAATCAATGACTATGTTGTCTTTTTCAGTTTATAAATAGTCGTTGATTTTTTCTCCCGTATAAGTGTATGGGTATATATTGTATATGTAAGAAATTTTTTTAAATACCATATGTGATTTATGCCAGGTCTCAAAAAAACAACCTCATCAAGCATGCTGAGCTCCAGCCCAATACGGCAAAGTTACAACTCACAAGTTCTAGGCTTCTCTCTGGTTGAACTTATGATTGTGGTTGCTCTGGTTGTCATTCTGGCCGCGGTTGCCATACCGTCCTACAAATCCTATATCGAAAGTTGCAAAACTACCAAGGCAATCGCTATGCTGGGCGTGATGGCTCTTGCCATAGAGGATTTTCGTTTGTCAAATCATGTCTATCCCAGTGATCTGGCTCTGGTCGGATTTGGTAGTACTCTTGACCCCTGGGATGTACCTTACCAATATCTCTGGGTTGAGGATAACCCTCTTCCTAGTATTGGCGGCAAGCAGCGAAAAAACCTCTGGAATAATCCGGTTAATAACGATTTTGACCTCTACAGTAAGGGCCCTGACGGTCTGAGTGCGACGCCGTTTACCGCCGCTGAGGCCCGGGATGATATCGTCCGGGCTTATAATGGGACCTACTTCGGGATCGTTTCTGATCTCTAAACTTTTCCACTTTCTTTGTCTGTAATGATTTTTGTGAATCGGTTCTTCTCAAGTCGTTTAGGGCGGCGCATTTTCTTTATGTTTTTCATCTCCGCCCTGCTCCCTCTGACGGGCATCTCCCTCTTTTCTTTTAAACAGGTAGTCACCCAGCTCAGAAAACAGTGCCTGACTGAGCTCAAGCAAAGTTGCGAGATCCAGGCTATGATCCTTCACGGACAGCTATTGGCGCTCGAAAAAGATCTGCTGAGTGTGGCCGCTTCCTGGGATCAAACTCAAGCAATTGGCGATCGTGGATTAAATGCTCTTGCCATCAACAACGAAACCAATAACCGTTTCAAGGCAATCTTTTTTTCTCAGGAGTATTCTCAACCAATCATTATAAAAGGAAAAACCGAACTGCAAGCTGATGCTGTAGAGGAGCTGTTTGCTCATCCTGATTCAGCCAGAACCACGATTGTTTTAAAGCTGAAAGCAAACAAAGGTATTGAAATCTTTCTACTGGTTTCAGGTCGGCGGAATCATGGTGGGGGAAGGTTTTTGGGCCAGGTCAACAGTGACATTCTTTTTAACGATAAGTTTGTTGACATGTTACCGGCAGTGACCCAGATTACGATTATTGATCAAAACCGACAAATTGTTTTCTCCACCCTGCCCGATGTTCCGGACATTTCCGCTCTCGGCCAGCAACGTTCCGGAACCATGACCGCTGCTATCGGCGATCAGAGCAACATTTTTCAATACCTTTCGATGTTTCTGGAAGGACATTTTGATGGTTCATCATGGTTTGTTCTACTTAACCGGTCTCGTCAAGAAGTTTTCAGGCCGGTAAAAGTTTTTCTGTATGTTTTTATTTTGAGCGCCATCGCCGCCTTTCTCCTGATATTACTTTTTTCCCTCAAGTTCATTCAAAAAAGCCTGATCCCTTTGGAAAAGCTGCAAGAGGGAACCCGTCAGATTGTCGAGCGCAACTTTGGTTATCGGGTAGAAAGCAGCGGTCAGGATGAGTTCAGTGATCTGGCCCACGCTTTCAACCAGATGTCAGGCGAGTTGGAGTTGCAATTTAATGCCCTGCAGGAAATGAGCTGGGGGGCACTGATGGCTTTGTCTCGCATGGTTGATGCCAAATCACCCTGGACGGCCGGTCACTCGATAAGGGTCAGCAACCTGGCTTTGGCAGTTGCCATGATTATGCAATTGCCGCCTGATCAAATTGATAATATCAAGAGGGCAGGCCTCTTACATGATCTCGGAAAGATCGGTATTCCGGTCGATGTTCTGGACAAATCTTCCCAGTTAAGTGATGAGGAATTCTCCCAGATTCGGACTCATCCCGAAATCGGAGCCCGGATTATTGAGCCGATCAAGGCCTATGAATGTTATATCCCCGCCATTATTGAACACCATGAACGTTTCGACGGCAAAGGCTATCCGTTCGGCAAAAAAGGGTATGATATTTCCCTCGATGCCCGGATTCTCGCCGTTGCCGATGTCTATGATGCCTGCACTTACGACCGACCTTATCGTAAAGGTATGCTCCATGACCAAGTTATAACAATCATCACTGAACAATCTGGTTCAAGTTTTGACCCTGAAGTTGTCAAGGCTTTTATGAAAGTAGACTTTCTGCAATTAAAATTAAAAAACTGTTCACTGGAAGTGTCATGAAAAAAATATCCGTTGCTCTCCTGCTAGTTTTGTTTGCGCTTGTTATTGTATGGTTTAGCATGGCCAATCGGGGCCCTGCCGCTATTCCGGTGAACCTCCTCGGAAAGTGGGTGGCCGATGCGGTTGGTTACGAAGATCGGTATTTAAATTTCCAGGATGAAAACCTGATTATCGGCACCGGTGGCAGCAACTGCGACATATATTTTATCAGGCGGGTTACACAAGACGTCAAAGGCTCCAGCACCCACTACAAAATAGAATACGAAAATTTTCAGGAAACCAGGTTCAAGCTTAAATTTGTCTACGAAAAAGGCAACCGTGAAAGCCTTAAAATCGATCATATGGATAATATCATTTGGCTCAAAGAAGGATAAAAATTTGGTTTTTTAGCCCACCGCTAACCGTCATGTGGCAAAATCGTGGAGGCTAAAACAACCAATAACCAAAACAAAAACCCGGTGACAAACCGGGTTTTTGTTTTTTCGCTAATGGTTTTAATCGCTGTAAATGATAAGATGGTCTGTATTTCAAGGTCGTTTAATTTGTTTTTGCTGACACTTGAAATGTTTGGTTTTGCTGAGGTTGGCATCTTGCTGGTGCTGCCCGATTCAAGTTCGGGATAACCAGTGGAATGGCTTCATCGATAGTTTCTATCCCGAAAAACTCCATCTCATTTCTGGTGGCAAGGGGCAGCTCTTCCAGGTTTTTTAGGTTCTCTTTTGGGAGGACAATTTTTTTGATTCCGGCGCGGCGTGCGGCCAGGACTTTTTCTTTGATGCCGCCTACCGCCAGGATGCGACCGGAAAGTGAGATCTCCCCGGTTATCGCAACTTTATGCTCAGCGCTTTGGCCGCTGGCTAAAGAGAGCAGGGTTAAAAAGATGGCCAGACCGGCTGAAGGACCATCTTTTGGGATTGCGCCCGATGGTATATGGATGTGGATCAGGTGCTTCTCAAAAAAATCCCCCTCTATCCCATAGGTCAGGCTGAGGCTGCGCAGATAGCTTAAAGCGGTTTGCGCAGACTCCTTCATGACCTCTCCCAGAGATCCGGTCAAGGTCAGATTTTCGCCTTTTTGGCTCTCCATTAAGGCCGCTTCTATAAAGAGGATGTCGCCACCGCTAGAGGTCCAGGCGAGGCCGGTGACGATGCCGATCCGGCTGCTGGCAGCGGCGAGCTCCTTGTGATGCCGAGTCGGGCCTAAAAGTTCCGGTAGAACCCGACTTGTGATCGATTTCGGCAGGGGCTTACCAGCGACCTTGTCGCGAGCGCATTTACGCATTATTTTGCCGATCATTTTTTCGAGATTCCTGACCCCTGATTCACGAGTATAGTGATCGATGATCTCGTCTAAAGCTTCATCTGTAAAAACTATTCTCTCATCTTTCAGGCCGTGATTTTCCCGCTGTCGATCAAGCAGATAGCGGCAGGCGATACTCTTTTTCTCCTCTTCGCTGTAGCCGGGCAAAGTGATAATCTCCATCCGATCCAGGAGTGGGGCTGGAATCGGATCACTCTGGTTGGCGGTGGCAATAAAGAGCACCCGACTGAGATCGAAAGGCAGGTTGAGGTAGTGGTCGACAAAAGTGTCGTTCTGCTCGGGGTCCATCACTTCAAGCAGGGCCGAGGCTGGATCGCCGTGAAAGTCACGTCCCAGTTTGTCAATTTCGTCAAGCATGAAAACCGGATTACGGCTACCCGCCCGTTTGATCTCCTGAATAATCTTACCCGGCATAGCGCCTAAATAAGTTCGGCGATGGCCCCTGATCTCAGCCTCATCATGGACTCCGCCCAATGAGAGGCGGATGAAATCTCTCTTCATGGCGCGGGCAATCGATTTACCAAGTGAGGTTTTGCCGACTCCAGGCGGCCCCACCAGACAGATTATGGGGCCCTTCATATCCTTGTTAAGTTGGCGTACTGCGAGATGTTCGAGGATTCTTTCCTTGATTTTGTCGAGGCCATAATGATCTTCATTGAGAATCTTTTCGGCTCTATTAAGGTCAAGGTTTTCCGTCGTTTCATCCTGCCAGGGCAGTTCCGAGACATATTCGATATAATGGAGGATGTTATGGTAGTCGGGGGAGGCCGGGTTCATGCGCTCCAGGCGGCCGAGCTCTTTTGTGATGGTTTTGTGAACCTGATCACTGACCTGAAGTTCTTCGATCTTTTTTCTGAGTTCATTGAGCTCTTCGTTGTCGTTGTCGCTGCGGGCTCCACTTTGGCGCGGCCAGCGAGATGTGTCCGGCTGTTTTGGGGTCTCTCCACTGTTTATTTTTTTTTGACTCTCATAAAGGAGATGATGCACCAATTTGAGGCGATCCCTGGGGTTGCTCAGGGATAGTGCCTGCTGCTGGATAGATGTGTCTGGTTGTAGATAGATGATGATAAGATCAGCAAGATGGCCCGGATTGTTGATGTGGTCAAGGAGGACGGTTGTCGCCTCCGGCAACGGCTGTCCGGCAGCGCAGCAGGCTTTAAGTAGGGTTAAGGAACTCTCCATGAGCATCTGAGTGGCGCTGTCGGCGTTTTGGCTTCTCTCTTGATAGCCGGCAATTAAGGCTTGGGTTTGGGTACCGCTATCAAGCAGTCGTAAAAATGATATGCGGCAGACGCCTTCGAGTATGGCTTCGAGATGGGCGTTGTTATTGAGTTTTGCTTGACTTACCCGGCAGGCGGTGCCGACCGGATGGATGCTTTCGTAGGTCAAGGGTAAGGTTCCAGCACGACGTTGGTTGGCAATTGCGACAAGTTCATTTTTTTCATGACAACCGAGTAAGAGCTCAATATCTTCACGGCGTCTGGCAGTGATGCTGACTGCCAGCATTGGAAAGATGACGATGTTGTGAAGAGCTAGAAGCGGCAGGCGGTCAGGAAGTAGTTGGGCTTGGTTTGAACTCACAGGAATATTTGCCTCAGCTGGTGTTGAAGTTGATAGTTTAAGATCGTGTTTATGCAGTTATTTGAGAATGTAGGGTGCCGAGAGGTTTTTGTCAAGCACAGAGCGATATTGCTGTGATCGGAAAAAAGTATATATTTCATTAAGGTTTATGTTATAAAAAGTTCAGCTGGAGATGGTTTCTGTTATGTTCTTGGCCTAAAGAGGGTTGTTAAATGTATTGCTCTGAATGTAAATTGCGGGTTGCTGATGATAGTGTTGAAGTTTGTCCTGTGTGTCAAGGACCGCTCCAGTCTGAGACAAAAAATGAATCAGTTTATCTTGATGGTGTGCCAGCTGGTAAGGTAGAGGCTGAGACTCCTGAGATTAAGGTTGGCGACAAATTTATTGCTTATGAGAAGATTGATGAGGATTTCGATTTTAATCCTGAAAATCTTGGTTTGCAAGCTTTAGAAAAGGATTCTGAAGCTGAAAGTGATGACATGAAGGTTCTCGCCAAGATGTGGCAGGATGAGGATATCGATGCTGATCTGGAAGGGGTTTTCGCTGAAGCTTTCACGCTTGATGAAGTAGGTGAAACCGGCGGAATGGAGGATGAGTTGGATCTTTTAGATAATGATGATGTTGATGTAGATCTGGAAGGCGTTCTGGCTGAAGCACTCATTATTGATGACGAAGATCAAAAGGTTGGCATGAAGGAAGAGTTGAATCTGGGCAAGAATGATTTGGGCCCGGTTAAACCTGAATCATTTCCCGATGCTCCTGTGAGCGTGGTTTCAGGGCCACGGAAAAATAACTCACTATGGTTGTTTCTGTTGCTTGTCGCGCTTGGTGCTGGTGGAGCTTCATGGTTTTACTTTCAGAGCCTTGCAGAAAAACCGAGTGTCGATGTTGTGAAGCCGCCATCACAGGTGGAGTCGGTTAAAGCAACCCCTGAAATTGTGCCTCCCAAACCGGTTGCGGAAAAGGTTGAGGTCGTTGAGCCTGGAGACTCGGCAGCTCCTTCTTCAGTTAAGGAAGTTTCAAGTAAGCTAAAGGTTGAGGCTCCGGTTTCTGTCGCAAAATCGGATGAAATTGTTAATGTTAAAGCTCAAGAAGTTGTGAAAAGCTCTAAACCAACAGCAGTTGTCGGGGCGCAGTCTGTGGCTCAGAGTCTAAATGTTTCAGGCCCTGAGCAAAAAGTGACCGCTTCTGTAGGTAAATCCGAAACCTTGATTCCAGTTGCGGAAAGAGTCAAAGAGAAGATCTCAGATTCAGCAAAAAATGCAAATCAAAAGAATTCTGTAAAAGCTGATAAAAGGAAAAAAACAGGGCTGTCGACGGCCGCATTGGTGCGTCATGAAGGGGCAGCGGCAGGCGTTGCGGTCGTTTCTAAGACAGTCCCGGCGGACTCTCCGGGTGATGCGGGAGTATCTTTGAAGAGTTCCTATGTGGTGCATGTTGGATCGTTCAAAAGTGAGAAACGAGCGTCTCGTCAGCTTGCACGGCTCCAGAAAAAGGGTTTTTCAGCCTATATAGCGGTGGTTGATCTTAAGGGGAAAGGGGTTTGGCAGAGGGTCATGGTTTCTGGTGGAGCTACTAGAGAAGATGCAAAAGCGGTACAGGCAAAAATCGCTGAAGTTTTTCCCAAGGAGGATAGTCTGGTCAGAAAAGTTACGAAATAATGGTAACTGTTACGGTATGGTCAAGATGAGTTTGCAGTTGCCTGCAGAAGTTTTGTCTGCTGTTTTACTCTCGTAGATCATTATGCTGCTGGTGAAATGCGCTTTGGCAAAATTTGTTCTGATCGTATCGAGATCTTTACTGTGGCAGGCCAGGCACATGCCGCAGTCAGAGCTGATCTCTCTGGGAACTGGTATCATGTCGATCTCGATGCCAACTTTAAGCAGTAGCTCTTCGGCCAGCATGACATTGTGAATTGAGTGGAAAAGCAGGCGTAATTGCATTGGTTTCGGGTTAGTCACGGTGACCTCCGGCAATTGTCGCGAGCGCTGTAACAGTTTTTGCGATATCCGAGGCGCTGTTGAAGTAGCCTGGTGCAAGCCGTACCGTGCCCTGCGGGAAGGTGGCGATACTCTGGTGGGCCCGGGGGGCGCAGTGGAGGCCGACGCGGCTCATGATGGCAAATTCTCGATCGAGCCGGTGGCCGATTGCCGAGGGGGTCAGGTTAGCCATTGTGAAAGAGATAACCGGCAGTCTTTCATCCTCAGGTTTGGGCTCATAGAGTTTTAGGCTGGGGATTTTTTTTAGTTCGGAACGTAGATTGTCGGCCAACCCTCTTTCATGTTCAATAATTCTATCAAGACCGGTCTCCGCAATAAATTCGACTCCGGCTTTGAGGCCTGCCAGCCCTAAGGTGTTGGGGGTGCCGCTCTCATATCTGTCGGGCATGAACTCCGGCTGATATTCGGTTTCTGAGCGGCTGCCGGTACCGCCATAGAGCAGCGGTTCGGGCTCAATTCCTTCTTTAATATAGAGGCCGCCGGTTCCCGGGGGGCCGTAGAGGCTTTTGTGGCCGGTAAAGCAAAAGATGTCGGGCGTCAGGGCCTCAAGATTGATAGGGTGGGCTCCAGCACTCTGGGCTCCATCAATAACTGAGATGATGTTGTGCTCTTTTAAGATTGGCAGGATGGTTTGCAGTGGTGCCAGACTGCCAATTACATTTGAGCCATGATTGATAACCGCCATGCGGTAATTTTTTTTGGCGCACCACTGCTCTAAAAGATTAATGTCGTAATGGCTGGTGGTTGTGCCCGGGAGGATGTCGATCGTAATGTTGCGCAACTTTTCGAGGTGGCGCAGCGGTCGCATGACCGCATTATGTTCAAGTCCGCTGATCAGAACCCGATCGCCTGATTGGAGTAGTCCGAAAAGAGCTAAATTGAGAGATTCGGTGGCGTTTTGCGTGAAGATTATGCGTCCCGGATCGTCTATCTTAAAGAGAAGGGCCAAGGCTCTGCGGGTCTGAAAAAGAATTCTGCCGGCGGCGGCGGCTAGGTGATGGCCAGAGCGGCCCGGGCTGGCCCCGATATTTTCAAGATAGTCTTGTAGAGCTGTCATCACGACTTTGGGTTTGGGGAATGAGGTGGCCGCGTTATCAAGGTAGATCAAGGTCTTACCACTTTGTTAGAAGTTGTTAAAAGAGTTGCAATTTCGAACATATTGGAGACTTGTCCCACAGCCTGTTTCTCTTTAAGGTTGTAGAAGTCTAGGCAGGTGCCGCAAACCAGAATGGAAGATCCTGCATTTTCCAGGTTTTTGATAGTTTCAAGTTCATCGGAGTCGTGGGTGGTTAGAAAAACCCCGCTATTGACAAAGATGATGGTTGCGGGGAGTTTCTCCAGTTCTGGTAGGGTTTTTAAAAAGGCTTTCATGAGTATGCGCCCCAGCTTTTCGTCACCACTGCCCATGTCGCATCTGTCAATGTAGAGAAGAAAGCTGTTTTGCAGATCAGGTTTAAGTGGAGTGGGGGGAGGGAGCTCGCAAGAGAAGCCTTTGCTGATTGTCAGGGTGAAGGTTTTGTCAGGGTGGGTCTCCTGAGAAACTATAAAATTCTGGCTTTCGGCAAAGCGGCAAACGTTGGTACAGGCGGCCTGATTGTCAAGGTGAACTTTAATAATAGCCTCATCCGAATTTTTATCAAGGCTTAAAAAGGCTTTCCTGGTTTCAACTACAGGGAGAGGGCAGGCCTTTCCCTTGAGGTCAAGATCGATAATCGTAGGTTCGCTCATCGCGCTGATTTCTCCAGACTTGTTAAACTTAGTTCGTTCATGTTTGCATGATTTACTAGAGCAACTTTTTTATAGTTTTTATTGCTCTTTTGCAAATAGTTTTTCCCGATATTCATTTAGCTTTGTATTGCTATAGCAGATAAGTTGAAATTTATTATTGGTTTTCGGCAGTTCGGCTCAGTCTGAAGTAGGAATGGCGTTGACTTTGAGATTGGGAGTTGATATATATTGCAGCTCCTCTTCGGGGGGTGGAGATGGGATAGGTTATGGAAGTGTCTCTGTCACTGGTGGGCAGCCTGGACTTCAAATCCAGTGTTTTCGGCTGATACCCGGAAAGGTGGGTTCGATTCCCATACACTTCCGCCAAATTTATTTTGGCGGTAGCGATGGTGTTGGTGTTTTTAGCCTGCACCTGACATAAAATTTTTTCTCGGCGAAGGCCGTATCAGGGAGTGGGTATGTTTGGTATAGGTATTCCAGAACTCGTTATAATCCTGGTTATAATTTTGATTATTTTCGGTACTGGGAAGTTGCCCGAGATCGGGGGGGCTCTGGGTAAGGGGATTCGTAATTTTAGAAAAGCCTCCCATGACAAACCTGATGAGATCGATGTGACCCCTGAGAGTGAATCTGACTCGGCTGCCGCTAACCATGATACAACCTCAAAAACATCCAGCTGAAGCTAGTTGATCTCTCAACACGAAGTCTTCATCGGTTTCGGTGGTAATCTGGGTGATCGTTGCAGCTTTATTAATCAGGCTTTGCGGAAGCTCACCAAACTGCCGACAACTTCTCTGGAAAAGCTCTCTTCGCTCTACGAAACAGCTCCGGTCGGCTATCTGGAACAGGGGGCTTTTCTTAATGGTGTAGCACTTATTAAGAGTTCATTGGGAGCTTTCGATTTACTTGAGAGGCTTTTGGAGATCGAAAGTTTACTGGGGCGGGTACGTAAGCAGCGCTGGGGGCCACGGACAGTCGATCTTGATATCATATTATATGGCAATCATGTAATTGATGCCCCGAATCTGCTTGTTCCTCACCCCGAATTAACTAATCGAATATTTGTCCTTGAACCGCTGTCTGAAATTGTGCCAGATAGGTTGCACCCTCAGCTTGGCGGGTCAATTTCCGAGTTTTTACGTAAATATCAATCAAACAATCCTCAAGAGACTCCTTGTCGTATAATGGCCGGGCCTCCTGAGATTGCTCTAACTGAGGTGAAAGATGGAATTTTTTATAGATACAGCTAATCTTGATGAGATCAAAGAGGCGATGAATTATGGATTGGTTGATGGGGTGACCACTAATCCTTCGCTGGTCGCCAAAGAGGGTCTCGACTTTTTCCCCGGGATACGTGAGATAGCTGAGTTGGTGCCAGGTCCAGTCAGCGCCGAAGTGATCTCTCTGGAGGCTTGCGGCATGGTTAAAGAAGCTTTGGAACTTAAGGCGCTTGGAGATAATATTGTGATTAAAATTCCAATGTTACCTGAGGGTTTAAAGGCCGTTAAAGAGCTTACCGGGATGGGCATAAAGACTAACGTGACTCTGATTTTTTCACCTCTGCAGGCGCTTTTGGCAGCCAAAGCTGGAGCCACTTACGTTAGTCCTTTTGTCGGGCGGCTTGATGATGTTGCCAGTGATGGCATGGAACTGGTTCGCCAGATCGCGAACATTTACGACAATTACGGCTATTTAACAAAAATTATCGTTGCCAGCATCAGGCATCCGCAGCATGTTTTAGCAGCCGCCGAGCTTGGAGCGGATGTCTGTACGATTCCGCTCAAGGTTATGATGCAGCTGGCTAAGCATCCCCTTACCGATCTCGGGATTGAGAGTTTTCTTGCCGACTGGCGTAAGCTGGAGGGGGAGCAGAAGGCAAAATGAACTTTTCGGTTTGGCGGATAATCTGGTTGGTGGTTTTGCCGATGTTGCTTATGGTTGGTTGCAAGGTGCCCTTGGATGAACGTCAGGCTGTGGTCGAGTTGCAGAAAAAAGTAGCTATGTTGGAAGAGGAACTGGAGTTGAGTGCCAACTCCCAGCAGAGGCTAAAGCAGGAGCTTGAAGCATTGCAGTTGCGTTTTGCTGAGGCCCGTGATTTGATTCTAAAACAGGGTGAAGAGCTCCAGGTTTTAGCTGATACCCAGGTGGCTCTGAAAAAACAGTTTTCGGCAAAAGTTAAGCCCGAGGGTCAAAAAATATCTCAAGCAGCAGCCGTGCCATTGACCCCCTTTAGCGAAGCGGAGGAGCAGGTTTTAGAGAGGCTTTACAACGACTCTATGACGGCTTATCAAAATGGTGATTATGAAAATGCGGTTAAATTATTTGCCGCCTATCTTCGCGATTTTCCGGATACAGCAAAGTCTGCTAATGCGCGTTATTGGTTAGGCGAGAGTTACTATTCCATGGCTCAGTATGCCCAGGCGATTACCGAGTTTAAAAGGGTCCGAAAAGATTTTCCGGCAAGTGCCAAGGATTCTGATTCTTTGCTGAAAACCGCGATGTCATATGAAGCAATTGGCGGCCGAGAACCGGCCCGGGCGGCATATACTGAGTTGCTGCGCAGGTATCCGGTTGGCTTGAGTGCGGAGCGGGCTGAAAAAGCCCTGGATCGACTCGAATAGATCTTGACAAACCGCGACTGATTGATTATATAGCGCATCCGTTTCTGGAGTAGGGTCGGCGTATTTTGTTGAGTTCCAGGGGGCGGGCGAAATTTTTGTCTATTATAGAGGAGTTACGGATAATGTATGCCGTTTTACGTACCGGAGGAAAGCAGTATCGAGTTGCATCCGGAGAAGTCATTGATGTTGAAAGAATTGTTGGTGAAGCGGGCGATGTTATTGATTTCCCGGAAGTTTTGAGCTTGGTTGATGAGGATGATGTGAAGGTTGGAACCCCCCTGCTCGAAGGAGTTACCGTTAAGGGTGAGATTGTGGCCCAGAAACGAGGTGAGAAAATTCTCGTTTTCAAGTCGAAACGTCGCAAAGGTTATCGTAAACGCCAGGGGCATCGCCAGGAACTGACACAACTTAAAATTACTGAAATAAGCTGTTAATAGAAGGAGATAGAGGACTATGTCTCATAAGAAGGGTGGCGGTAGTACCAGTAATGGCCGCGATAGTGAAAGTAAAAGACTCGGAGTTAAACATTATGGTGGTGAAACTGTAGTTGCGGGTAATATTATTGTCCGGCAAAGGGGCACCAAAATTCATCCGGGAACTAATGTGGGCCGGGGTAAAGATGATACACTCTTTGCTAAAACTGATGGCATTGTTACATTCGAGCGTTATGATAAGTTGCGTAAAAAAGTCAGCGTCTATGCTGAGGCGGTCTGATTTATTGTGAAACCGGATTAGTCGGTTTTTAGTTATGTTTGAAAGGTCTTTGATTGACCTTATGAAAAGCCCTTTTTAAAAAGGGCTTTTTTTGTTTATAGTGAAGTTTATGTCTGGGGGTTGATCTTTTTTAAATATGAGATTTATTGACGAAGCCAAGATAGATGTGGAAGCAGGTAACGGTGGAAATGGGTGTGTCAGTTTTCGCCGGGAAAAATTCATTCCCAAAGGTGGTCCTGATGGTGGTGACGGGGGCAAGGGAGGGGATGTTATTCTGATTGGTGACAGTCAGAAAAACACTCTACTTGATTTGCGCTATAAACGTCTTTATCGAGCTCATAAAGGCTCAAATGGTTCGGGGAAAAACCGGACTGGAGCGGCGTCAGAAAATATTGAGATTAAAGTTCCTCTGGGCACCGAAGTGTGGTTTTTACCTCCTGAAGGGGATCCGGGAGAAGCCTTTTTAGGAGGTGAAATTCTGGAACATGGTGCTAGCTTTGTTTTAACTAAGGGTGGTCGTGGGGGGAAGGGTAATGCCCATTTTACATCTTCCACTAATCGGACCCCGCGATTCGCGCAGCCCGGAGCCGAAGGCGAGAGCGGCTCTTTCAAGCTGGTCTTGAAATTAATTGCTCAGGTGGCCTTGATTGGTCTACCTAATGCTGGAAAATCAACTCTGATTTCGACTCTGTCAGCCGCTCGCCCTAAAGTTGCCGCCTATCCTTTTACGACCTTAAAACCAAATCTGGGAATTATGCAGGTAGGCGAGTACAATCAGATCGTCATTGCTGATATTCCAGGGTTGGTGAGTGATGCCCATCTTGGGACCGGGCTCGGAACCAGGTTTTTGCGTCATATTGAGCGGACCGAGATGCTGGTGCATCTGCTTTCTGTAGCCGAACATCATGATTGTCAGGCGCTCCTTAACGCTTATGAAGTAGTGGTCCGTGAACTGACGCTCTATCGGGAAGATTTGCTAGACCGTGAAAAATTGGTTGTACTCACTCAGATAGATACGATTACCGATGAGAAGTTGTCGGAATTGTTGGGTGAATTACGAAAACATCCGTTGTTGGTTGAACGCAAAGTGATGGCGATATCAGCTGTTACCGGAGCCGGGATTAAGGAGTTTAAAGGTACGTTGGCATTGTGTATGGAAGAGGGTTCCATATTTAATCCTGCAGTACTTTAAATTTAACATCTTCACCTGTCTTTTATAAATTAAATTCTGTTTTACTATGGCATTAGTTCCTCTATATGGTGTGATTGGTAACCCCATCGGTCACTCGTTGAGTCCGATCATGCATAATGCGGCTTTTGCCGCGACGGGGCGAGTGGCATATTTTAGCGCCTTTCAGGTGAAAGACCTTAGAACGGCGATGGCGGGAGTGCGGGCTCTGGGAGTTGCTGGCTTAAGTGTGACATTGCCGCATAAAACCGAGGTTATAAAATATCTTGATTGGGTAGATGACCAGGCCCTAGCGATTTCAGCTGTCAATACTGTGGCTAATCGTCAAGGCCGTTTATGTGGTTATAATACAGATGTTACCGGGGCTTTGGTCGCTTTGCAGGCAAAGATTGAACTTGCCGGTTGCCGGGTGCTGATTCTCGGGGCCGGTGGGGCGGCCCGGGCCTTAGTCTATGGTACTGTCCAAGCCGGGGCTGAAGTCGCGATTGTCAACCGCAGCGTTGAGCGGGGTATGGCTCTGGCAAAAGAGTTTGGGGTACAGTTTTTGACGGTTCCCGAGGTTGAAAAATTTCAGATGGAAGTTCTGGTTAATACCACATCACTGGGGATGGCTCCTGAGAGTGGAAAAATTCCGCTTCCTGCTGCTTTGCTCAACTCTTCCATGGTGGTTATGGATATAGTTTATAATCCGCTTAAAACGAGATTGTTGAAGGCGGCGGAAAATTGTGGTGCGCTTACGATTGACGGTCTTGAGATGTTTGTGGCTCAGGGAGCTCTGCAGTTTGAGATGTGGACCGGTGGTAAGGCGCCGTTGTCGGTTATGCGCCAGGCCGTTCTAAATCAGTTGTCAGTCGACAGTAGTCAGTGAAAACAGATTGGTGCCAACAATTTTGCTTCCAGTTAGGAGATTTTAAATGTTAGAAATCAGGCCGCGATCCGTGACCAAAGTAGTAGTTCAAGTGCCAGGATCAAAAAGTTATACGCATAGAGTTCTGATTGCTGCAGCTCTGGCCGGTGGGGAAAGTTCAATTGACGGCGCCCTTTTTAGTCGGGATACGGAACTAACGGCTGCGGCCCTGACCCAGATGGGGGCACAGGTGATCGGCGATCCTGAATCTAAGCATTTTCAGGTTCAAGGCAGCGGTGGCCGCTTCAGTTCCAGTGACAAAGCTATCTTTCTCGAAAATTCAGGCACCTCTATGCGGCTTTTGGCGGCGATTGCCGCTTTGGGAGAGGGCGATTATATTCTTGATGGCAGTCCCCGAATGCGGCAGCGGCCGATTGCGGAGTTGTTGAAAGCCTTGCAGCAGCTCAACATCTCAGCTCAATCGATAAACGGTAATGGCTGTCCCCCGATTCGTGTCAGTGGTGGTCTGGTCGCGGGCGGAGCGGTGCAAATTGATTGCGGGGTCAGTAGTCAATATCTTTCAGCTCTGCTCTTGATGGCTCCTTTGACCAGCAAAGGGCTCGAGATTGAAGTTATAAAAGGCCCGGTTTCAAGACCCTATGTTGATCTGACCCTGGCGGTAATGCGGCGTTTTGGGGTCGAAGTTGAAGCTTTTGGTTACGATAGATTTAAGGTTGTCGGGGGGCAGTCTTATGGCGCGGGACACTATCAGGTTGAACCGGACTGTTCGCAGGCGGGATATTTCTGGGCGGCGGCGGCGATCACCGAGTCTGAGATCAAAGTTTGCGGTATTAAATCCGATTCGGTTCAGGGCGATCTTGGTTTTGTGCGCGTTTTGGAGAAGATGGGCTGTTCTCTTGGTTTTGCCGATGATGGCATCACGGTGACCGGTGCCCCCTTGCAAGCCCTTGAGGTCGATATGGGAGATATGCCTGATCTCGTGCCGACCCTGGCCGTAGTAGCAGCTTTTGCCAAAGGGACGACGGTTATGACCAATGTTGCCCATCTTCGTGCCAAAGAGAGTGATCGATTGGCGGCGGTGGCGACTGAATTGGGCAAAATGGGAATTGTGACCAATTGCGGTGACGACTTCATTACCGTAACCGGGGGTCAGCCGCATGGGGCCGTTATCAAAACCTATGATGATCATCGCATAGCCATGAGTTTTTCTCTGGCGGGGCTTAAGGTTACTGGTGTCAAGATTGAGGACGAAGATTGTGTCGGAAAATCTTTCCCCAACTATTGGTCAGTTTTTAATGAATTGACTTGAGCCCTCTTTTCCCATGAATAATATTAATCTTATCGGTTATCGGGGCTCTGGGAAAAGTGCAGTTGGACTCAGGCTGGCCGAGATTTTGCGGCGCCCTTTTGTTGATAGTGATGCCGTTGTTGTTGAACGGGTAAAGCTCTCTATTGCAGAGTTTGTTGTAAATTCTGGATGGGAGTCTTTTCGTAAGTTGGAAACTGAAGTTTTAAAGGATTGCTGCCAACAGGATAAGGTGGTTCTGGCAACCGGAGGCGGGGTTGTTATGGCCTCTGAGAATCGTTCTCTTCTGAAAAAAAATGGCACTACTTTTTGGTTGCAGGCAAACTTTCAAACCACCCTTCAACGGCTTGATAAAGATCCGCAAACCTCATCACTGAGGCCGCCTTTAAGCTCTCTTGATTTAAAAGAGGAAATTCTTCTTGGTCTCAAACAGCGCGAGCCACTCTATCGTGAAACTGCTGATTTTATCGTTTCCGTAGATTTTAAAACTGTAGAAGAAATTGTTCAAGAAATATTAACAACTTTGTAACCATTAAGTTATCGCTCGCAAGTAGCCGGGATTGGGGTCATTGCTGGTACAAGGTGCGTTAGCACCCCAGCTTTGACCCCGTTTATGAGGGCGAAGCGATGTTCAAAGCTATTTGTTATAGCTTTGTGGTGGTTATTCCGCATTCGGAGATATCAATGAGTAGTACTTTTGGCACTCTCTTTAAAATGACAACCTTTGGTGAATCGCACGGTCTCGGTGTGGGGGCCGTGGTGGATGGCTGTCCGCCTGGCTTGGAGATCTCTTTGCCGGCAATTCAGGCTCAACTTGATCGTCGTCGGCCGGGTCAGAGTCGTCTCACAACCCCGCGCCAGGAGGGAGATCAGATAGAAATTTTATCCGGTATGGAAGATGGAAAAACTCTGGGTACACCGATTGCTTTATTAGTGCGTAACCGCAACCAGCGGCCGGGTGATTACGGTGAGATGTCAAATATCCCGCGCCCATCGCATGCCGACTACACTTATAGGATGAAATATGGAGTGACTTCGCGCAGCGGCGGTGGTCGTGCCAGTGCGCGAGAGACCCTGGCTCGAGTCGCCGCCGGATCCGTAGCTGAACAACTCCTTAAAAATCTATTCGGGGTTGAAATTGTCGCTTGGGTCAGTCAGGTCGGTAAAACGCAGGCTGTCGTTGTCGATGGTGAAAATTTGACCAGAAAATTGGTAGACCGTGAGGCGGTACGTTGTCCAGATCTTAAAGTGGCGCCAGCGATGATAGCGGCTATCGAAAAGGCAGCTCATGTTAAAGACTCTTTAGGAGGGGTTGTCAGTTGTATTTGTCGTGGGGTTCCGGCGGGTTGGGGAGAGCCGGTTTTTGATAAACTTGATGCGTTGCTGGCGCAAGCGATGCTCTCAATTCCGGCCGTTAAAGGTTTTACGATCGGCTCCGGTTTTGCCTGCGTCGGGATGTGCGGCTCGGAACATAATGATTTATTTGTGGCCCACGGTCAGCGACTCAGTACGAAAACCAACTATAGTGGCGGGGTTCAAGGTGGTATCAGTAACGGTCAGGTAATTAATTTTGAAGTTGCCTTCAAACCGGCGCCAACCATCGGCAAAGTCCAGGAAACAGTTGATTTCGAGGGTCGGGCGGTGAGCCTTGAAGGTAAAGGGCGGCACGATCCCTGTGTTCTGCCTCGGGCGGTACCCATTGTCGAAGCGATGACCGCTATGGTTCTGGCAGATTTGGCCCTGCGTCAAGCCGCTCGTTTATGATGCCTATTGCCTATTTATTTCAATTTCATCCTTAAGTATTTCACTTAAAATCTCATACTCCATTTCCATCATGTCGAGGTTCTTGTGAACCACGGCCAGATCTTGTTGCTTGGCCGCATTTTCGAGGTTGGCGGCTGCCGTCTGCATCTGGCTGGCTTCAATGCTTCCGGATGATCCTTTAATTGAGTGGGCCGCGATTCTTATCTGATCAAAATCATTCTTTTTGATCCCTTTTCCAATATCTTCAATGTAGCTGTTGGCACTTATTAGGTATTCTTCCAGAAGCTCATTGTAGAGCTCTATGTCATCGTCAAGTTTTTCCAGAAAAGCCTCACGGTCAAAGAGTTTTGTATCGCGGGCTGAGTTATTCTCTCCCTCCTGTGAAAAATCTTCAGATTCACTCTCCTCTTTCATGAAATCGAACTCTTCTTTATAGCTGTCGGGTCTGCTCGATTGTTCTCTGATATTTTCTATTGCATGTGTTAATACTTCATTTAAGGCACCAAGCCGCACCGGTTTGGTCAGGAAATCATTCATGCCCGCCGCCAAACAGCGATCTTTGTCGCTTTTCAAAGCATGGGCCGTCATTGCGATGATTATAGTATTGGGGTTGATGGTTGTTGTGTTGCGGCTACGAATCTGCTTGGTTGTTTCATAACCGTCCATTAATGGCATCTGGATATCCATAAAAACCAGGTCGTAATAAGCGGCTCCCAGAGCCGCCAGAGCTTCGACGCCGTTGCCGGCCGTGCTGCAGTTGACTCCCAGTTTGGAGAGCATTTTAGAGCCCACTTTAATATTGACAACATTGTCATCAACCAGCAAGATGCGGAGATTTTTCCGCTGTTCAGCAAGGTTTTGTAGCGCTTTAGAGCTTTCATCAGTTTGTTCGTCAGCTATTTTCTGACCCATACAGCGGGCCAGCTGCTCATAAAAAAGTGATCTTTTTATAGGCATTGGAACTATAGTATCGTATTCTTGGGCTGATAAATCATTAGTTTGCTGGGCCAGGGCAATTGTAAATTGGGGCCGCAAAATTTTTGCCAAACCATTTTTAAAAAACTCGTCCTGGTTTTGTTGCGAGAGGTCGGCAATGAGCATGGTGTAAGGTTTTTGCTCTTTTTGGGCTTCATACAACCGTTCATTAAGGGTTTGCATTGAGTTTGCCTGGCTGAGTTCACAGCCTGCGGCCAGGAGATGCTGCTCGACAACTTGGCCGGCGAGTTGCAAATCCTGTAAGGTACCATCAAGAGGTGGAGTGAAGAGGAGGAAACGTTTTTCCTGAAAGAGTTTAGCCTGAGCTGGCAAAGCTGAATCGGGGTCGCGGCGCAGAACCACAGTGCACCAGAATATCGAACCGACTCCCAGCTTACTCTCAACCCCAACTTCGCCGCCCATCAGTTCAGCCAGTTGTTTCGAGATGGCCAAACCTAAGCCGGTGCCGCCAAACTCTCTGGTGGTCGATGAATCGACCTGTGAGAACGACTGAAAAAGTCGGCCGATTCGGTCTTCTGGGATGCCGATGCCGGTGTCTATGATTTGAAAGAGTATTTTGACCTGTTCGGCTTCTTCCTCTTTAAGGGTGGCGCGGATGACAATGCCGCCCTTTTCGGTAAATTTTATAGCATTGTTAGTCAGATTGATGAGGATCTGCCGCAAGCGCACCGGATCTCCCTGGAGTGAATCAGGTATGCGATGGTCAACAATGCAGTGGAAATAGAGACCTTTTTCAGTCGTTTTAAGGGAGAGGAGACCGAGTAGATCATCAGTTGTCTCGCGGACTTGAAAAGGGATCTCTTCAAGTTCCAGCTTGTTGGCCTCTATTTTTGAGTAATCAAGGATGTCGTTAATTATATGGAGCAGGCCTTCACCATTCTTAATGATGATATTCAAGTAGTCGCGTTGGTCGTAATTTAGCGGGGTGTCGAGCAGCAGCGAAGAGAAACCGATGATGGCATTCATCGGAGTTCTGATCTCATGACTCATGTTGGCGAGAAATTCACTTTTAGAGGCATCCGCTAGTTCCGCATCAAGGGCCATACGGTTGGCCCGCTGAATCGCCAGTTCGAGTTGATCGTTGACTTCGTCAGCCTCTTCAGTTGCGCGGCGGATAGCTGTGCGATCATGGAGAGTGGCGGAAAAAAACTGCCGGGTTTGATTATCTACGGTATGGGCGATCAAAATCAGGTGGCAGATCAGATCTGCAAAGGAGGAGCTGACTTTGACTTCCCCTTGCCACTGGCCGCTCTTGACAGCCGTAGGAAAAGCCTCATTTTTGATGAGCTTGTAGGTCTCTTCCGGGAATATCTTAATAAAAGAGAGGGTCGAGAGCTTTTCATTATTATCGATGCCGAAAAAACGTCGTCCTGACGGATTCAGGTAGGTTATAGAGCCGTTTTCTTCTAACATGATCACCGGGTTCGGGGAGATCTCAATGATTTCAATGAGGTGATTTTTCTCCTCCTGGGTGCGCAAAAGTTCAGAACCGGCGTCGCAGAGGTTCTGCTGGTTGGCGATTATCAACTGTTTCTGCAGAAGTTTAATCTCTTCTTCAATCTTTGTGATTTCCAGATTTTGCTTTTCAACCATTAGCTTACCTCCTTTCTCAGGAGATTTGCGAGAAGAGTTATCGGATGTTCCGTCCGCCATTTACTCTCAGCAACGACAGCTCCTTCAGTTAATTGCAGAAGGCAGCCGGGGCAGCCGCTGGTAACAATCTCGGCGCCGCTGGCATCGCTATCGCGGGCTTTTTCGGCGAGGATTTCCCGGGATAGTTCTTTATGCGAGAGGCCGAAGGTTCCCCCCGCCCCACAGCACCGTTCGGGATGCCTCATCTCGACAAAATTTTCTCCAGCGATCAATTTAAGGAGCCAGCGCGGCTGGCTGGTGATGCCCTGGCCTTTACGTAAATGGCAGGGGTCGTGATAGGTGATCTTTTTTTCGATTTTTTTTGAGCCTACCAGTTGTTCCAGTTTTTCTCGGTGGCGGAAGAGAAACTCGCTGATATCCAAGATTTCGCAACCTTCGGGCAGGTCTTGATACTCCTTTAAAGCGTGACCGCAGGAGGCGCAACCGGTGACGATCTCTTTGATCTCCGCGTGTCTGCGAAAGACTTCGAGGTTACGTTGCTGGAGTTCAGTGTTTGAATCTTGGTCACCGGCTCCCCAGGTCACCATGCCGCAGCAGCTCAGTTCTGGCGGTACAACTCCGTGGAAACCGAGTTGCTCCAGGACATAGATGAGATCGAGACCCATTTGCGGGTAGAGATAGCGGGTGGCACAGCCGGGAAAATAGAGTACCGGCTTAAGTTCGGAGGTTGCTGGTCGTTTCTGCAAATAGTCATCAAGGTGGCGCTTCGGCAGGGCCGGGATTACGGTTTTCTCGTCAAATCCGGGTAGTGGTAGACGTCGCACCAGGCCGCTGTGGCGAGGCAGGCGCCGCCAGAGAAGCCACTGCAGGAAGGAGCCGGCTTTAAGCAGCTTGGGCAGGGAGAGAACCCGGTTTTTTAAAAGAGAAAAGGCGCTTTTTTTGATTGGATTGAGGCCTTCTATCTGAGTTTGTCGATGCCGGGCATCGGCAATAATTTCGGTGATTTTTACCCCTTTTGGGCAGTTTTCTTCACAGGAGCAGCAGAGCAGACAGTTATCCACCGCCTCGATCCAGCCGGGCGGCAGGAGAGCTTGATTATCATCTTTTTCAAGATTGATTCTCTCAATAAGGTTTAGTTTGCCGCGGGCGACCATTTCTTCCCGCCCGGTTTGTCGGTAGATCGGACAGACGGCCATACAGGCCCCGCACTTAACACATTTTTTGAGCTCCTGTTGCCAGGTTGAAGTTGTCATTAGCTATCCTTCTGGGCCGGGAAAATTTTGCCGGGGTTAAGGCGATTATCGGGGTCGAAGGCCCGCTTAACGGCCCGCATAGCGGCGATTGTGGGTGCGTCCCACTCCTTGTCAAAATAGGCCGATTTAGTGTTGCCGATGCCATGTTCACCGGAAAGAGTGCCACCCAGTCCAAGGGTAATAGTGAAGATCTCATCAACCGCCTGATGGCCTCTGCGGGCTTGCTCGGGATCATCTTTGTCAAGCATCACGTTGACATGAATGTTGCCGTCACCGGCGTGGCCAAAGCAGACAATCGGGAGAGCGATTTTTGCCGATAATTTTTCGAGACGGGCAATAACCTCAGGAATTGCGGCGCGGGGCACCGCAATGTCCTCATTAATTTTGTGAGGGGCAATATTGGCAATAGCTGGTGATAGACGGCGTCGGGCACTCCAGAGTTGGGCTCTCTCTTTCTCGTTTTGGGCCTCAATCAGGAGGAGTGCGTCATTTTTGAAGAGTTTTTGGAGCTTCTGACTTTGCGAGAGGACGCTGGCGGCGGTGCCATCGATCTCGACTAGGAGTATGGTGTCAACGGCTTCGGGCAGAGAAAAAGGGAGGTCATCGCGTACCGCGTTGATCGAGTGGTGGTCGAGAAATTCGATAGTTGAAGGCTCTATCTGGTTTTTGAACATGCTGTTGATAGCCAGAGCTGCGTTCGTCATTGAGGGAAAAGCCAGCAGGGAGGTTCTGACGGCTTTGGGTGTCGGTAGTAGTTTTAAAAGAATTTTAGTGATTATCGCCAAGGTTCCTTCAGAACCAACCAGTAACGATGTGAGATCGTATCCGGAGACCGATTTGATGCACTTGTTGCCGCATTTGATAGTTTCACCATTGATCATAACCGCTTCCAGGCCCATAACATAATCGGCAGTGACTCCATATTTGACGGCCCGTGGCCCTCCGGCATTCTCGGCGACATTACCGCCGATAGTTGAGAAGGCGAGACTGGCGGGGTCGGGTGGATAGAAAAGTCCCAAGCGGCTGACCTCCTCTTGGAGCTCACCGGTGACAACCCCGGGTTCAACCGTGGCGATCATATTTTCTTGATCGATTTCGAGGATTCTTTTCATCCTGGTTAAAGAGATTATAATTCCATCGCTGCTCGGAATGGAGCCTCCTGACATTCCACTGGCTGCACCCCGGGGGAAAATTTTTAGATTTTTTTTAGCGGCTAATTTTAGAGTAATTTCGACTTGCTTGCCGTTTTCCGGGAGGAGGACCAGCATCGGATCAGCAACTTGCCGGGTTGCGTCGTAGCCGTAACAGGCTCGTGACTCATCGGCGACAATGATCTGTTTGCTGGTAAAGCCCGAAGCTTGCAAATCTTTGATAAGTTGGTTGCGGACTGGGTTGACGGGTTCAGTCATATTTTTCCCTTCTGATTTGGTGCCGCTAGAGGTTGTCTTGGCTGTTTGGGTTAACTGTAAGGGTCTGGAGGGGGCCGGCCAGTAAAACCTGGCCGGGGCGGCCGCCTTTTGGCTTACGCAGATGCTTAACTTTAATCATGGTGACCTCGACTTGGTTTTCTGCTTTAGCGCGGGAGTTGGCGGCCGCCAGGGCCGCGGCTTGGAGCTGCTCTTTTTCGCTGCTTTTCGAGCCCGGGGCAGTCTTTAACAGAATATGGGCTCCGGGTCGATTCCGGGCATGAAACCAGAGATCTTCAGGGGTGCTTAAATGGCGGTAGATATTTTCGTTGCCTAAAGCATTAAGGCCGATATAGATGATGCCGCCGTCAACTCCGCTTGAGCGTTCAACTCCTTGATGTCGTTGCTGGTCCGGTTTAGGTTTCTGTTTTTTTTGCTTTTGCTGATTTGCCGGGCTTTGCTGTCGGCCTTTTCTCTCGGCCAGGTCAGATGCCAGTTCAAGTAGTCCCTGTTCTTCGTCTGAGACTTTACGGTCTGACTTTTTTTTCAACTCTTCAAATTGAAAGAGAAGTTCTTCGGTGTACTCTTCTTCACGGCGGGTCACAAGCAAGCGTTCTTCGATAAGTTTTATGCCGCGTTTGGCTTTCTTGGCATTTTTATAAAATTTTTCAAGGTTGGCGAGAGGGCTCAAGGCCGGATTAAGGATGATTTCCACCTCTTCTAAAGCTGGTGACCAGTAGTTGATCAACTTTATCGATTTGCTCCCCCTCTCGACCTGGTGGATGGTGCTTTTTAGAAGATCGCCAAGCTGACTGTCGTTTACGTGGCTCTCTTTATCGTTACTCTCCGCAAGCAGACGTTTTCTTCTTTTTTGCAGGCGCTTGCCATGTTGGCGTAAAGCCTTCTCCAGACGTATTATCTCCCGACTGCCGTAGTGCTGCTGGTAGTGCGGGAAAAACCAATCGTCATAGTCTTGAAGTAACTTATCTTGTAGCACATGATTACTTAAGAGATCAGAAATTTGCTTGTTACCAATGATGGCGTGCAAGAGAAAAGGGGATTTTTTCTTGGTATTGCTTGTTGGCGCTTCCGGCAAGCAGTAAAGGGCTCCCGGTTTAAGGCGGAGGTCGGTTGTTGATTCAAACAAGCGGGCGCCAATCTGCATTTCGCTTTGCTGGCATAAAATAGCATTACTGCGTTTGCCGGTAAGCTCGATTATTAGCTGTTTTTCGCCATCTTTGCGGGTTGTTTTGATTATTACAATACGATCGTTATCGATCTTTTTAAATGCCGTAATCCGGGCTCCCTGCAGGTGGTGGCGGAGATAGGCACAAAAACGCAATGGCCGGGGCGGATTGAGAAAGCGGTGCGTGGTTAAATGGAGTCCGGGCTCCATTGGCGCAACCGAGATCATAAGACGTTGTTCACCGCTTTGGCCACCGCCACGCAGGCGCAAGAGGAGATGGTAGGGGCTCATCTGGTGAACCTTGGTGATGAAAGTTCCCGGCAACCGTCTTCCCAGGATAACGCTCATAATCTCTAAACTCTGATCATCCATAGGTCGGCATTTATCACTCTAAAAGGGTAGACTGATATAGTTCAAGCTTAAAGCCGACCAAAAAGTTGTCGCCGATTCTTAAGGTTGGAGCCCTGAGGTTACCACTTGGACCCATGGCAGCTTTGAGGATGTCAGGCCTGTTTACGTCAGAAGGGGTTAAACGGAGCTCTTTTTTACCTTTCGCAATAGCTATATTGTTGGCTTTTGCGAGGATATCCCAGGCTTTGCTGTCATCTATCTTCTCTTTGCGGGCATCAATGGTTTCCGTGATCTTTAAGTCATGTTTTTCCAGGAACTCCTGGGTTTTTTTACAAGAAGTTCAACCTTTACGCAGGTAGGCCCAATCAATCACCATGGTTTGGTCTCCTTTTTTTACTTCTGACCATTATTCTCCGCAACTTCTATAACTTCAAGGTGTTCGGCTTTTTGTAAGCCCCGGGGGAGCATTTGGCCGCGGCGTCCTCGGTTACCGAAATAGTCTTTAAGGTTCTCATTCTTGAGGGTCAGATGCCGGCGTCCGGCATGAACTCTTAAGGTCGCATGAGGGGGCAGGATAACGACCGATTTTAACGTTTCAATTTCATGCCCGCTGCGTCCAGGATTGAGGTTGATGATCTTGTTGCCTTTGCCCCGGGCCATCAGGGGGAGCTGGGTAAGGGGGAAAATCAACATCCGGCCGCTGCTGCTTAAAGCGACCAATTGCTCCTCCTGTAAATTTTTTAAGCGTAAAGGTGGTAAGGGCAAGGCTGATGCTGGGAGTGTGAGCACGGCTTTGCCGTTACGGTTTTTGCTTAAAAATTCACTTAAATGAGTAATGAAACCATAACCGTTGTCGGAGGCCATCAGGAAAAGTTCATCCCCTTCTCCCATCAACAGATGTTCAATAGGGCTTTCGTTTTCAAGTTGCAGGCGCCCACTTAAAGGTTCTCCGTGGCTGCGGGCCGAAGGCAGAGTGTGGGCCGCCAGGCTGTAGCAGCGGCCATTGGCAGCCAGGAAAACGACGGGTTGATTACTGCGTCCCGGTACAGAGGTTTTGAAACTGTCTCCCGCCCGGTAATTGATCTTTTCCGGGTCAATGTCGTGTCCTTTGGCGGCCCGGACCCAGCCTTTCTCAGAAATAATGACCGTGATGGCTTCGCTGGGCAAGAGGTCAGTTGTGCTCAAGGCCTGAGCTTCGCTGCGGGTTACGGTTGGCGAACGGCGTGCATCACCGTAGCGTTTAGCGTCGGCCTTAATCTCTTTGCGGATCAGGTTTTTGAGTTTACGGCTCGAACCTAAAATATCTCCTAAAGCCAGCCGTTCCTTCTCCAGTTCACCCTCTTCACCTCTGATTTTAATCTCTTCCAGTTTAGCCAGATGGCGTAGTTTGAGTTCTAAAATGGCTTCGGCTTGGACTTCACTTAAGCTGAAGCGCTCAATAAGGATGGGCTTGGGTCGGTCATTGTTGCGAATGATTTCAATGACTTTATCAAGGTTGAGAAAGGCGATCAGTAAACCCGCCAGGATGTGCAGGCGGGAGAGGACTTTTTCCAGGCGAAAGTTGAGGCGCCGACGGACCACGTCGGTGCGGAAGCTCAGCCATTCGTTGAGCAGCTCGGCCAGGCCCATGACCCGGGGGCGCCCGTCGAGAGCGATCAGGTTGAGGTTGACCCGATAGTTTTTTTCAAGATCGGTGGTCGCAAAAAGGTGGGCCATTAATAGTTCAACATCAATCCGGTTCGAACGGGGAATGATGACCAGGCGAACCGGCTCTTCATGGTCTGATTCATCCCGCAAATCAGCTATCATGGGGAGTTTTTTAGCCTGCATCTGGGCCGCGATCTGCTCCATGACCCGGGCTCCAGAAGCCTGGTGGGGCAGGGCTGTTATGACGATGTCATTCTCCTCTTTTTGATAGACGGCTCGCATTTTCAGGGAACCGTTACCTTTCTCGTAGATGTTTATAATCTCCTGACGGGGCGTGATGATTTCGGCCTGCGAGGGGAAATCGGGACCTAAGATGAATTGACAAAGTTCGGCGGTTGTCGCATCAGGATGATCAAGCAGGTGGATGCAAGCTGCGGCCACTTCACTTAAATTGTGCGGGGGAATGTCAGTTGCCATGCCGACCGCAATCCCGGTACTGCCATTTAAGAGGATATTAGGGAGACGGGCCGGCAGCAGTTTGGGTTCTTTGAGAGTGCCATCAAAGTTATCGCCCCACTCAACCGTACCTTGGGCCAGTTCACTTAACAGGAGATCGGCATAGGGTGAAAGCCGAGATTCGGTATAGCGCATGGCGGCAAAAGATTTCGGGTCATCCGGCGCGCCCCAGTTGCCTTGTCCGTCGACCAGAGGGTAGCGATAGGTGAAAGGTTGGGCCATTAAAACCATCGCTTCGTAGCAGGCGGAGTCGCCGTGGGGGTGGAATTTGCCTAAAACGTCACCGACAGTACGGGCTGATTTTTTATATTTAGATCCGGCTTTTAAGCCCAGTTCCGACATTGCGTAGACAATCCGCCGCTGAACCGGTTTAAGCCCGTCACCAATGTTGGGCAGGGCCCGGTCAAGGATGACATACATGGCGTATTCAAGATAGGCTTTTTCGGTAAACTGGCCAAGGAATTGGCTTTCGCACTCGTTGGGAATGATCTGGGTAGCTTTTGTCATAGTTTTTTCAGTTCAATATTCAATATTCAGAGTTCAGAGTTCAGAGTTCAGAGTTTAGAGTTTAGAGCTTTGAACTCTGAACCTTGAACTGTTCTTAATTATACCTCTGCTAAGCAGCCTTTACTCTCCAGCCATTGGCGGCGGTCGGCCGATCTTTTCTTGGCCAGCATCATATCCATAATCTTGAAATCATCTTCTTCGTGATCGAGGTTAAGGCGCACCAGGCGTCTGGTTTCTGCGGCCATGGTGGTTTCGCGAAGTTGTAAAGGATTCATCTCGCCCAGGCCTTTGAATCTTTGCAGGTTTATCTTGCCGGTCTTTTTTTCGCCGTTAAGACGATCTAAAAGTCCATTTTTTTCCGCTTCATCAAGGGCGTAGTAGACCTCTTTGCCTCGGTCAATGCGGTAGAGTGGGGGCATGGCGATGTAGAGATGGCCAGCTGTAACCAGGGGTTTAAAGTGACGCAGGAAGAGGGCGCAGATCAGGGTCGCAATATGAAGACCGTCGGAGTCGGCGTCGGCCAGGACGCAGATTTTATTGTAGCGTAAATGGTCAAGGTTGGAAGAGCCGGGATCGACGCCGATCGCCGCCGCGATGTCGTGGATCTCCTTGGAGGCCATGATAATTTCGACATCACTCTCCCAGGTGTTGAGAATTTTACCCCGCAATGGCATGACGGCTTGGAAGTTCCGGTCTCGAGCTTGTTTTGCGGAGCCCCCGGCGGAGTCACCTTCAACCAGAAAAAGTTCACCTAGAGTCGGATCCTGACTGACACAGTCGGCCAGTTTTCCAGGGAGGGCCGGGCCGTTGGTAATTTTTTTGCGTTCAACTTTCTTGGCCGCCCGCTGCCGTTTCTGGGCATTGGCGATGGCCAGGGCGGCGAGCTCTTCACCAATCGAAGGGTGTTCGTTGAGCCAGAGGCTGAAAGCGTCTTTGACGGTTCCAGATATAAATGAAGCACTCTCCCTTGAGGTGAGACGCTCTTTAGTTTGCCCGGAGAATTGAGGGTCTGGCATCTTTAAAGAGATGATGTAACTGCAGTGTTCCCAGCTGTCTTCAGGGGAGAGCTTAACCCCTCGAGGCAGCAGATTGCGAAAATCACAGAATTCTTTCAAGGCCGCCAGGAGGCCGCTGCGCAAACCGTTGACATGGGTGCCGCCTTGTGAGGTGGGGATCAGGTTGACGTAGCTTTCGGTGATCAGTTCTCCGCCCTCGGGGAGCCAGGTGAGGGCCCAGTTGACGCTTTCATATTCTCCTTTGAACTTGAGGGTAAAAGGCGGGGTTGGTATCTGGGGGTAGTCGCCGAGGCTTTGTTTGAGGTAGTCGGATAGACCATCGATGAAGTGCCACTCGTAGGTCTCGTTGTTGATGTCGTCTTTAAAGCTTACTTTAAGGCCCGGGCAGAGGACGGCTTTGGCGCGCAGGGCATGTACCAGTTTTGCTGCCACAAATTTAGGTGAGTCGAAATATTTCGGGTCTGGCCAAAAGCGGATGCTGGTACCCGTATTGCGGCGGCCAATATCTTCGATTCTGACTAATGGTTTGGTCGCCTCACCGGCTGCGTAAGCACAGCTGAAGCGACCCCCGTCGCGGCGGACTTCGACTTCAAGACGTTCGGAAAGGGCGTTGACAACCGAAACCCCAACCCCGTGCAGGCCGCCGGAAAATTGATAGTTTTTCTGAGAAAATTTAGCCCCGGCATGGAGTCTTGTAAGAATTAATTCAATACCCGGTACTTTCTCTTCAGGATGAATGTCAACCGGCATTCCCCGGCCGTTATCTTTGACTTCAACCGAGTTGTCGGCGTAGAGAGTGACCTCGAGGCGATTCGCAAATCCAGCTATCGCCTCATCGACGCTGTTGTCGATAACTTCCTGGGCAAGATGGTTGGGCCGGGTGGTATCGGTGTACATGCCGGGCCGAAGTTTAACCGGGTCAAGGCCCTTGAGCACCTCGATGGCATCGGCATTATAGTTGTTATTGCTGTGCATAGTTAATCCGTTTGAGTTATAGCTAAGGCGTTGATTTTGCGATGCAAGTTGCGCCGGGTTGCCCCGATAAGATTAGCTGTTTTTGAAATATTCCAATTATTTTCACGGAGTTTGCTGGAAATGTAGAGCTTTTCAAAATCTTTAACGGCTTCGCTAAGGGAGCCCGACTCCATAAGCTTGTTCCATATTGCATTATGGTTAGGGTCACCTTCTGTTTGTACTCCGGTTCTCAAATAGGGGGGCAGATCATTTATCTGAACAAGTTCAGTGGCGCACATTATGGAGAGTCGTTCCATCAGATTTTTGAGCTCGCGGACATTGCCGGGCCAGTGGTATTTTTTTAGTTGGTTGATGACTTCAGGGGCCAGATGTTTGAAGGGGCCACCGTGATTGGTGTAGAAACTTGCGAGAAAGCTTTCAGCCAATATAGGAATGTCTTCACTGCGGTCCTTTAAGGGTGGGACCTGGATCGGCAGGACATTGAGGCGGTAGAAAAGATCCTGGCGAAAATTTCCCTGGGCGATCTCTTCTTCGAGGTCTTTATTGGTGGCGGCGATGATGCGGACATTTATCGGGATGTTTTTACTGTTGCCTAAGCGGGTAAAGGATTTTTCCTGCAGCACCCTTAGGATCTTGGCTTGAGTGTTGAGGCTCATATCGCCGATCTCGTCGAGAAAAATAGTTCCTTCATGACTCTGCTCAAATTTTCCCTTTTGGCGCTGATCGGCTCCGGTGAAGGCCCCTTTTTCATATCCGAAAAGCTCCGATTCGATGAGGTTGTCGGGGATGGCGGCGCAGTTGACGTCGATGAAAGGGCATTCGTGGCGGCTGCTCAGGCGATGAATCTCCCGGGCGACAAGCTCTTTACCAGTGCCGTTTTCACCGATTACCAATACCCAGCCATCGGTCGGAGCAATAATTCTGATTTGTTCCTTAAGTTGATTAATGCTCTTGCTATTGCCGATCAGGCGATTTTCATCATACTTTTGTCTGAGGCGAACATTCTCTTCTTGGAGACGTGAAATAGTCAGGGCGTTACTGGCAGTGATTACCAATTTATCCAGTGAGAGCGGTTTTTCGATGAAATCAAAGGCCCCCATTTTGGTGGCCTGGACAGCGGTTTCAATTGTGCCATGCCCGGAGATCATGATGATGGGTACTTGGGGATGTTCTTTTTTTAAGCCTGGTAAAAGTTTTAAACCGTCACTGTCGGGGAGCCAGATGTCGAGAAAGATCAGGTCGGGAATCTCTTTTTCAAGCAGGCTTAAAGCCTGGCTGCCGTCTTCAGCGCAGAGAACGGTGTAGCCTTCGTCGCTGAAAATATCACTCATTGATTGACGGATGGCAGGTTCGTCATCAATTATAAGTATGGTTTTTTTCATATTTCCTTGATTACTGGTAGCTCAATGACAAAGCAGGTGCCTTTGAGATGGTTTTCGCGCACTCTTATAAAGCCTCGATGGTCGTTGATGATGGTTTTGACAATCGTCAGCCCCAGCCCGGTTCCTCTCTTTTTAGTCGAAAAATAGGGTTCAAAAAGGCGGGCCTGGGTTTTTTCGTCAATCCCCGGACCATTATCATTGAGCTCGATAATAACCATTTCCAAACTTTTGTCAAGTCTGGTGGCAATCCATATATGGCCGTTGTCAACTTTCTGGATTGCCGCGAGAGCGTTATCGAGCAAATTCGTCATAACCCGTTTGATCTGTTCGTGATCGAGATGGAACTCAGTAATCCTTGAGTCCGGTTCAAAGGTGAACTTGATCCGATTGTGGCTCTGGCGGTAAAGAATGAGAGATTCTTCGATGATCCGGTTGAGGTTTTGCAATGTGGGGTTAGCCTGAGGCATCCGGGCAAAGCTGGAAAACTCATTAACCAGTGATTTTAAGTCGTTGACCTGGCGCACAATGGTGGTCGTGCAATCTTTTAAAACTTGGTCGCCCTCTTCAGTTAAGCCACTGTATTTTCGTTGAATGCGTTGGGCCGAGAGGGCTATTGGGGTTAATGGGTTCTTGATTTCATGGGCGATGCGGCGGGCGACCTCCCGCCAGGCTACAGTTTTTTGGGCTTTGACCAGCTCGGTCATATCATTGATCAAAACCAGCATGCCGATGTAGGATTCAGATTCACCGTAAAAGGGGCTGAAGTGCACTGCAATATAACGGTTGTGGTCGGGAATGGTGAGTTCGATACTACTCTCTTTGTGAGGTTCGTTCGGGCTCTCTTTCAAATATTGGCGAATTTTTTGGATAAGTTCCTGGTGGAATATGTCGCGATAGTTTTTGCCCTGTACGGCTGCGGCTGAGAGGGCAAAGATTTTTTCTGCGGCGCGGTTGATGGTGGTGATCCGGCCGCTACGGTCAAGGGCGATGACGCCGGTATTGATATTTTCAAGAATAATCTCAATGTAACGGCGTCTTTGGGCATGTTCCAGGCTGATGCGGCTCATCTCCTGGTGGGCAAGCTCGCTCTCCTCGCGACTTTTGAGAAGTTTTTCAGTCATGCTGTTGAAGGAATCTACGAGAATGCCAAGTTCGTCACTGGCTACCATATCGATGCTGAAATCGAGGTTGCCGCCGGCAATTTCCCGGGTTGCCAGGGCCAATTCATGCACCGGTGCGGTAATGTCTTTGGCTAAGTAGAAGCCAAACCAGATAGATATAAAGGTGATCAGGGCCGTAATCAGAACAAACGTCAGAATGTAGTTGCTCTTGATGTATAGCTCCAGGTTTTTAGCTTTTTTGTAGGCGGTATATTTCTCCGAAATGCCTTGCATCTGCAAGGCTAGTTGGGCCGGTATAAGTTTTACCGTAACCGCGAGAGCTATGACCTCGTCACCCTGCCAAATTGAAAATATAGGGGCCCAGCCTTGAACCATGGCGGCGCCGCTGTCAAGTGGGACGATGCGGTTTTTGGGTGGAGGGCTACTATCCAGGTCGAGGCCGGTTTGAAATTGTTCCTTGCTGAGTTGGTCGCTCAGGCTGAGGGCGCAGGCAAGGGCCGGACCGGGTTGGGGGATTATGGCAATTGCATCCAGTAAAAACTCAGTACGTTTTAGATCGACCAGGCTTTGCGCAAGATTTTCCTGCTCACCGATCAGGAGCCCTTTACGAGTCGTTTCGGAGGCGATGGCAGCGGCAAAAGCTTGGTTTTGTTTCTGTAGGTTGTCGTAATACTCTTGGGCGACAATCAGTGATGCGTCAAGAGAGGCTTCAAAATTGGTTGAGAACCAGTTGTCGAGGCTGAAACGAATAAAACCGGTGGCGGCAACGAAGAGCAGGATAGTGGGAAAGAGTGAAAGGGAGATGAAAGCGACTACCAGTTTGGTGCGTAAGCGAAATCCGACAATCTTTCGTTTTCTCTGCAGGAGGAGTTTGATGAGATTGCGCAGGATCAGAAAAATCAACAAAAGCAGGAGGATTATGTTGATGTTGATGAGAGCGAAAATGATGACGTTGCCGAGAATGGGGAGGTCTGTCGGCAGGTTGGGCAGGTTCATCTCGATGTAGAAGAGAGCCGTAATAATGCATGCCAGGATGCAGATGATAATAATCTCCCGTCGTCGCCGTTTACGGTCTTTGTTGGCGAGATGGTTGATTTCCTGGCTGGTTGTGGGGAGAGTCGAGGGCAAGGTTATCTCGTTATGGCATCGTTGATCAGGCGTTCAGGGATGTCGATGGTGTAGCTGTTGCTTTTACGATCCCAGGCCGAAAGGAAGAAGAAGAGGTATTCGAGGTGGAAAGGGAGGCGTACTTTTCTGATTTCAGCTCGGGTTTCAACCTGATAGCTGTGTTTTTTTTTTAGTTGATTTCCTTGTAGCAGAGTGATCTCTTTAAATTCCGAGGCCAATTGGATTGCTTCCTTGTATGAAATAGTTTCGATGGGTTTTGTTTTAATGTTTGTGCTTACAGTAAAAAGCTTTTTTAAATTGTCGTATTTGATACTGTGGGTATATGTCTTGTTGTTTATTTCTCGGTTGAATTTAATCAGGAAAAGGTTAATTCTGTTCACTTTTGTTTTTATGAAAAGGGTTATTTTTTGTGAGACACCATTTAAAAGTAAAGATTTGATTTCATGGTCAAAAGGGTTTGCTACTTTAATTGAAAGGTTTATCTTGTCTTTGTCTGTATTCATGACAAAGTCTTCCAGGTAAGGGGGATGGTCGGCGGCAAACTCTATTTGGGTGTTATCTGCGGCATGTGATTTACTGGTACGAGCCAGGTAAGTAAGAGTGAAGCTGGCTAGAATAAGAAGAAATAGGCAGAGTTTTTTATTCACTTTCGTGATTCCTGAGATCAAATAATATTTTAGTTAGTATTTTTATCTTTATAAAAACAACGTGTTGGCAGATTTACCTGTTAATTTCAGCAATTCTTATATTACTTCCTGAAGGCGTGAAAAGCAAGAGAAATTGTTGTTTATAGTTGATTTGACGAGAAGCAGAAAAAGATTTTACGGGTGTTTCCCTTGGATTTTTCTTGACTCTCGATTGGTCGTGTTTCTGGGTTGCTTTTATAAAGATGTTATGTTATTGCTGTCTGAGTTTGTCGAGATCTATGTTTTTTTGGTTTGTTTGAAGTTTGGGTGGTACGGCACACTGTTTTGCCGTACCGCTTGTTAAGGTGTTTAAACTATTGAAGGAGGAAAGCAGATGAAGAGAAAATGTATGCGTGTTCTAGTTCTGGTGTTGATTGTTATGATGGCTTGTTCATCGGCGGTCATGGCGGCCGGGAAGAAAAAGAATCCTTTGGCCAGTTGGAAATCCACAGTAGATATGTCCAAAGCCAAGTATTCCATGAAACTTTCCAATGTCTCCCATCCTGTAATGGAGGGCGTGGCAGCTGGCTATCGAATTCGTAATAGCCTGTGGGAGCGCAGCAATGGTCAGATCGCCCTGAAATATTTTCCCTTATGTCAGCTTGGTGGTGAAGTTGAAGTTCTCAACATGTTGCAAACCAATACGGTTCAGGGTATGCTCTGTTCCTCTGTAGCGGTAACTAACCTTGCTCCTCGTATGGGTATTGTCAACCTGCCTTTCCTGATTAATTCTTTCGATAAGCTTGATAAATACATCGGTAGTGAATATTGGCAGTATTTTCTGGATGGCATGAAACATCAGGGAATTATGGGTGTCGATATCACCGGTTATGGTAATTATGGTTGGGCAACTGTTGATCCTGTCAAAACCCTGGCTGATGCCAAAGATGTGAAATTTCGTATTGCCGAGGCTGCTGTTCAGCAGATTCTTTATAAATCGTGGGGTCTGCATCCAGTAGTTATGCCCTGGCCCGATGTTCCGATTTCGTTAAAGATGAAGGTCATCACCGGTTTGGATCATACCCCGATAGTTTGTAATATTACGAAAAAATTCGAGGTCTGCAAAAATTTCACCCAGATCAATTATGCCCAAGGTCTTTTTATCTTCCTTCTTAATGAGGAATTTTATAATTCTCTGCCGGCCGACCTTCAGAAAATTCTGCTTGATGTCATTCACGAAGAGTGTGCCAAGGCTCGGGATTTGACTCGGCAGCAGGAAACTGATCAGATTGCCAAGGCTAAAGCCGCCGGCATTAATTTTTATCAATTGCCGGAAAGTGAAATGGAGACCCTGCGCGTTAAAGGCGACAAGGTGCATAAAGAGTGGGCTGGTAAGATTGGCGCTGACTACTTGAAGAAAGTTCAGGATTTCATAGGTTATAAACGCATTCTAGACTATTAATAGCTGATTTTTTTGCAAGAGCCGGGAGTTTTAAAAAACTCCCGGCTCTTTTTTTGACTGGGCGTGATTTTTGCACTACCAAAGCTGGGTTTGAATTAGGGCAAATCTGAAGGTTTAATTTAAGTTCCGAATTTAAGATAAATTTTCGCTAAATTTTATCGCATGGTTCTGGTCGTGCCGGATTAGGGTGGTTATGGTCGCAAAAGTTTTTAAAGTTATTGATAAGGGGTTCACTTTTTTTGAAGAGTGGACCCTATTTATTGCGGTAATGGTGGGTTTGGTTTCGCTCTTTGTCAATGTTGTTTTGCGTTATACGATTCACTTTTCACTTTCCTGGTCGGAAGAGCTTATTCGAGAAATCATAATTTTTACGACTTTTATCGGCTGCTCAGCGGCCTTGAAAAATCGCTCGATGATCAGGATTGATGCGCTTCCCCAGATTGTCCCTTTTTTAAAAAAGCCCCTCAATTATTTCAGTAATATTTGTACTTTAGGATATGGCGGGTTGATTTTTTATCTCGGTTGGCAAATGGCGGCTTTGCAACTTAGAACCCATCAGTCCACCATAATCTTGGGGATCCCGCTGGTCTTGTTATACGCGATTCTCCCGCTTATGGGGGGGATGATGATAGTTAGAACACTTATGGTAATGTGGGAAGATTTCACCGGGCGGCAGGTGAATAATGGATAGTTCTTATTGGATTATTATTCTCTGTCTGCTTGGTTGTATGGCAGCGACAGTTCCCGTTTTTATGTCGCTTTTCTTTACCAGTATTTTAGGCTTTGTCTATTTTACTGATATGCCGATATTGATGCTGGCTCAGACCCTGTTTCGCAGTATGGATAATTTTGCCTTGGTAGTGGTGCTCTTTTTTATCCTTTGCGGCAACATTATGACTTCAGGTTCTATAGTTGACAAGCTCATTAAGGTTGCCAACGCGGTTGTCGGATTTTTTCCGGGCGGCCTGGCTATGGCAGGGGTCCTGGCTTGTGGGATGTTTGGTGCGATATCGGGGTCGACGGTTGCTACGGTGGTTGCGATCGGCGGTTTTATGATCCCGGCTCTGATGGAAAATCAGTACGACGAAAAGTTCAGTGTTGGAATAATGACGACGGCGCCGATCCTCGGAGTTATTATACCTCCCAGTATTTCGATGATCCTCTACTCGATGGTCAGTAATGACTCTCTGGCGGCTCTTTTTATGACCGGCTTTGTCCCCGGCTTCCTGATTATTGTGTCGATGTCACTCTACTCCTATTTCTATTGTCGAAATCGTAATTTCAAGCGTTCTCCGGCCCCGACTTTTAAAGAGTTGGTAAAGGTTCTCAAGGAAGGTTTTTGGGCTTTGATGCTGCCGGTTATTATCTTTGGCGGAATTTTCTCCGGGGTTTTTACGGCCAACGAAGCTGCAGTTGTGGCTTGTGTCTACTCTTTTATTGTCGAAATATTTATCCATAAGGATATGCCGCTTGCCAAGGTTAAAAATGTGGTTGTCTCTTCGGCTGTAACCTCGGCTACCCTGCTGATTATTGTGGCCGGTGCCAGTGTGTTCGGCCGTTATCTGACCCTCGAGCAGATCCCTTCTATCATTGCTGATGCGGTTGTCAGTCAGGTGCATTCGGCTTGGGCCTTTTTGTTGATTGTTAACATTATGCTGTTGATTGTCGGCATGTTCATGGACATTATCTCTGCGACCTTGATCTTGGCACCGATTTTATTGCCGATGTTGCCTGAATATAATATCAGTTCACTCCATTTTGGTTTGCTGATGACGGTTAATCTGGGGATCGGCTATTGTACGCCGCCACTCGGGGTCAGCCTCTATATTACCGGTGCTTTAGTCAATCGTAGTCTGATCTATGTCACCAAAGCGGTAATGCCTTTTCTCACAATCCAGATTGCAATCCTGCTGATTCTGACCTATTGGGCTGATCTGGTGCTGTTTCTGCCAAGATTTTTCTATGGTCTGTGATCTCGAAGTGGAAAATCCATTCATTTATATGCAATTATTTTTTATGTCAGCTTTTCCAATATTTTGAGTGCTTAAACGTTGTAAATGTTCTTTTTTTGCTTAAAGTTCCAGAGAGTAGTGGTGTACTTTGCTTCGCCCTCATGAACGGGGTCACACCCGAGGGTGCTAATTCGCTAAGCTCACAGCGAAGCCAGGGGTGCTAGCGCACCTTTTATCAGCAATGACCCCAATTCCGGCAGTTCGAAGTAACCCAGAGCCTAATATTTACTTACATTTTATTTGAGCTACTCTTGTTTTATTAGTTTAACTGGTTTGGAGATAAAATATGACTGTACGCGTATTGGTTCCAGTTGATGATTCCGCAGCGGCTCATCGAACCTTGCAATATATGATTAGAATGAAAGAGCAGATCCCAATGACGGCGACTCTGCTGATTGTCGTACCATTCTCGCAACTTGAGTATCACGGTTTTCAGCAGGCTCAACTTGAGTTGATTACGGCGCAATCGATTGCTCATTGCGAGAAGGTTGTTGAGCGTCACCGTCAGGTACTTGATGAGGCCGGGATCTTGGCTGATACAAGGGTGGAGAGGGGTAATCCGGCGGAGGTGATATGTCGTGTGGCAGCGAGTGAAGGGGTCGATTTTGTCTTTATCTCACCTAACAGTACCGGAAAGCTCTCTAACCTTATGTTTGGCGCGGTTGCCAATAAGGTTGTACAGGAGTGCCATCTGCCGGTGCTGTTGATTCGTTGAGGGTAGTGGTATAAACTTGTTTAAATTGTAAGGCCGGGTATTTGCCCGGCCTTTTTGTTTTTGTAGGTCTTTTTCAGTTCATCAAGCTTGGCAGAAAAAGTGATATTTGGGGAATTGCAATTAAAATAATCGTACCCAAAATTAAGGCGATAAGAAAAGGCATAACCCCTTTGAAAATGGTGGCCAGAGGGATTTCCGGGGCAACGCCCTTGACGACGTAGACATTGATGCCAACTGGAGGTGAAATGACGCCCATCTGGGTGACCAGCACAATTATAACTCCAAACCAGATTGGGTCGTAGTTGAGTGACATAATGACCGGGTAGAAGATTGGCACAGTCAAAAGAATCAAGGCTAAAGCATCAATAAAACAGCCACCGATCAGGTAAACCGCAATGATGACCAGCATTATAACAAATCTTGGCAGGGGCAGCCCGGCAACCCAGCCCGCAAGATCGAACGGGATTCGGGTGACTGCTAAAAAGTGGCCGAAAATTACGGCCCCAGTTACAATAATCATGACCATGCAGGCGGTTCGGGTGGTCTCAAAAAGTGATGTTTTAAGCTTTGCAAAGGTCAAGTTGCGACCCATAAGCGCAATACCAATACTGCACAAGGCGCCGATCGCACCAGCTTCGGTTGGTGTAAAAAAACCGACGAAGAGACCGCCCATGACCAGGCTGAAAAGGAGCAGGGTTTCGGCTGTGCCTTTAAGGGATGCCACTCTACCGCGCCAGCTGGTTGGTGGACCCGGGGGGCCGAGTTCAGGATTTAGGCGACAGGAGAACGCAATTGCCAGGCAGAAAAAACTGGCAATAAGTAGTCCTGGAAGGATGCCGGCCATAAAAAGTTTACCGATTGACTGTTCGGTCATAATCCCGTAGACAATAAAGACGACACTGGGCGGAATCAGCATGCCGAGGCTGCCACCGGAAGCTACCGCACCGGTGGCCAGTTCCATTGAATAGTTGTAACGCTTCATTTCGGGTAGAGCCACTGTGCCCATCGTTGCAGCAGTTGCCGGCGAAGACCCGCAGATTGCGCCAAAGGCCGTACAGGCCCCAACTGTGGCCATTGCCAGACCGCCGGGTCGGTGGCCGATAAAGGCGTAAGCGGTATCGTAGAGACGCCGGCTGATACCGGCGTGGAACGAGACCTGTCCCATAAATATGAAGAGCGGGATGACGGTCAGGCTGTATGAGCTGAAGGTTGAATAAACATCTCGAGCCAGTAGTGAGAGAGCCGCATCAAGGTTGACGAGTTGGACGAAACCCGTAAAGCCAACGATGGCCATGGCAAAGCCCACTGGTATACGTGCAAACAGGAGTATTAGCAGGGCGCCAAGGCCAATCAGCCCAATAGTGCAGGGGCTCATGTTGCCAATCCTTTTTGTTGGGATGTGAAAATTTCCATGAGGATGACTATGCAGACCAGGAACGAAGCGGCGGCAATCGCGTAAACTACGGGGTGAAAAGGCATTTGCAGACTCAATGTTACCTCTCCGGTTGATCTAAGAATATTAGCGTAGATAAAAGATTGCCAGGAGATCAATGCAAAAAGCGAAAAGCTGAGCAGGTTGGCGATGATTGTGCATATTTTTTGGGTCGCAGGGGGTAACTTCTCGACTAAAAAATCAACTGCGACATGACCCTTATTCAGGGTTGTTGCCGGGATGGCAAAGGCAATTGTCAAGGCGCCAAAGAGGCCGACGAGCTCGTAAGCTCCAAGAATTGGGTGTTTGAAGAGACGTAAAACAACATCGGCGCAAGTCAGCAGCATCATCGCTAAAATACTTAAGGCGGCCAGGCAGTTCATCAGGCTGACAAGCAGTCGGGTAAATTTGATCACCGTTTGTAGTTCCTTTATTACGGTTTACTGTAAATTGGGAAGAGGGTTGTCGGTTTTTTATTCCGACAACCCTCTCTCTAAAGTGGTGGTTGTTTTTGATACTTGGTTTTGGCGGCTACCTACTTTAAGAGTTCTTTGATCCTGGCGACGACCTTGTCGCCGGGCAAGCCTTTAGCCGTAGTTTTTTTAATATATTCATCCAGTATCGGTGCGACTTTGGTTTTCCATTTAGCACTCTCGGCTTCCGTTAAAGCATAAATCTTGTTTCCTTTCTCGAGCGTGTAAGCCCGTCCCGCAGTATCAGCATCGTCCCAGGCCTGGCCTTGCACCGCAATCCATTCGTGGCTGACATCTTCGAAGATTTTTTTGATGTCATCTGGTAAGGCCTGCCATTTTTTCTTATTCATGACGACAAACATTGAGGTTGTATAGCCGATACTGGGAATGTCGGTGCTGTATTTTATGACCTCACCCTGTTTCCAGCCCTTAAGCACTTCAATCGGCCCTATAGTTCCGTCAACTGTGCCCTTTTGCAGGGCTTCATAAGTGTCTCCCTGGGGCATGGCCACCGGCAGGGCTCCCAGTGTTTTAACTATTTTTGCACTGAGGCCGGTCGAGCGGATCTTCATCCCTTTAAGATCGGACAATTTCTGCACGGCTCTTTTTTTGGTATGAAGAACACCAGGGCCATGAGCGTGAACATAGAGGATTTTGGTGTCCTGAACCTCTTTGGGGTTGAACTCCTTGGTGATCGCAGTGGCTATTTTGGTGGCGGTCTTGCCGTCAGGGTAGCCGACTGGAAGATCTATACCTTCAAGTAGGGGGAATCTTCCCCGGGTGTAGGCAAAGCAGGACATGCCGATATCAGAGATTCCGTTAACCACTCCATCATAAACTTGCGGGGCCTTAGTCAGGGTGCCACCAGGATAGACAGTGATTTCAACCTTCCCGTTACTTCTCTTTTCGATCTCCTTAGCCCAGGCCTCCCCGGCAATGCATTGGGCGTGAGAGGGCGGAAAGAAGATACTGTAAGAGAGACGGATCTTTTTTTCTTTGGCCAGGCTGTTGCCGGGAACGATCAAAAAGATTGCCGCAGCCATAAGGATAAAATGATAAAAACGGATCTTTTGCATGATACACCTCGTAATGTATAGTAAACGTTCAAAAATGGTATGAAGCCAGCACCTTCAAAAATGATAGTACTTTATTTCTTCAATTGCAAGTATAAACTGATGGGTTATTGCTTTGCTGAGCGAGGTTGGAAAAAATAGATAAATTTATAGCACTGCATAATTGTATGTGTTGTTTTTTGTTAAACTACAAAAGGCTGAATTTATCTTGACAAAGCCTAATCCTTTTGGTAAAAGCGGCGCTCGATTGAGAAATTGATCGGGGCCGTTAGCTCAGTTGGTAGAGCATCTGACTTTTAATCAGAGGGTCGCAGGTTCGACCCCTGCACGGCTCACCATAAAAACTACCAACTAAATCAGGCACTTAGCGTTTATTCGTTAAGTGCCTGATTTAGTCTTGGGGTGAAGTGGGGGCCATTCGGGGGGCCACTTGGTTTTGAAAACTTGCTTTTTCCCCGCTTTGATTCTTTTTTTTAAAGTTCCATTTGTGCCCCTGCCTTTTTTATCGTTCAAAATAAAAAACCCGGCAACATTTGTGCCCGCCGGGTTTATCCTGAGCGCATTCAATAAAACAACTCAAATTCATAAGTTATCGCAGAACATCTCTAATTTTGGTGTACAATACTTTACTTGATTATTAGTTTTGGAAATCTTAACGCCAAGTTCACTGGTTGCGTAAAGAGCGCAGCGAGTGAAGCAATCCACGAGCAACTAATTGTTAGCAATTGTTAAGAGGCCTCAAAATTCAATCCAATCTTGAAATTCCCCTTCTGTTTTCTTTTCAAGTTTATAATGATTGATTGTTGGACCATTTAGTAACTTTGGATTTAGCGGTTTTTTAGCGAACATGTTGTGAAAAATTTGTAAATACAGTTTGTTATTACTATTGATCAACACAGCTACTGCGCTAAGTGAAGTATTTTGGTCGTGAGTAACACGTCTATTTGAACCGAATCTTTTATTGGTAATGAAAGGAGAAATACTTTGATCATCCGGTACCGCCAAGTCCACAGTTTCAAAACCATATAATGCTGTCTTGATTGCATATGGTTCACAATGCTGTTTTGTAATGAATACATTATTGAAAAGGACAAGTATGGTTGGCATTGTTCCTTGCGATTTTTTCTTCAATTGACCCATTGCTGAATCAATTTTGCTTCGTGTACGTTTGCCGGGAGAGACATTTTGAGCGTCCGTCCAATGCCTTTCTTTAAGTTGCTTGATTAATTTTTTTTCTTCTTTTGTCGGGTCAAATTGTTTAACTTCGACAATTATATTTATTTGATTTGAAGAAATACAATAGTCAGGCGTTCTATTGCCCTCCTCAGATTCTTCTGGGATTTTTTGAAACTCAATTTTGTTTTCTTTACAGAACTTCTCAAACAGTTCTTCGGATATAGTTTTTTTACTCATAAGAATTATGTTTATTGCCTTACTAACGAGTTAAGTCTCCGGTTTTCAGCCATGATAAAATCCCAAATTATCATAACAGTTGCGGCTGAAAATCCGGTGCACTTGATTGTTAACCATCGCTTTTCAAATTAGTAAAGTTTAAACTTGAAATCGAAATTATGCCAATAAATTGCAACCGGCCTAAAAAAGTAATTAGCCAGCCCGAGTGAATGTCACGTTCAACATCGTTTACTACACTATATTTATACTCACAGATTTCTTTACCTGGTTAGGATCAGATTTAAAGCTCGGTTTTGGGTAAATAGATAGCACCTGCCAATCTCAAACCTTCCGGCCAAACGACAGACCCAACCTTCATCGTAAATCTTAGAACCTCGGCTTGTCGCAGAACAGCTCTGATTTTTGTGCACAACAATTAACTTGAGATTAGTTGTGGAAATCTTAACACCAGTTTCACCGGCCGTCACGCCGGTGGTTGATTAATAATGATTTCGCCAAGACCGCCTCACTTAAGCTCTGCTGAGGCGTTATGCGGTCCGGTGCAAACACTCGTTATGCACTTTTTACTTTTAAAAATATTGTTCCGTTATAGAATAGTAGTTTATTAACCACTCATATTTACGAAGGATTTTTTCATCATCCTTGTATTCAACCTTACATCTATTTATAAATGTTTTAATTATTCTTCTTTCTTCTAGTATTTTGAGCTCTATATCATTTGGCAATGCCCGAAACGGTCTTAAATAATCTATAAAATAGTAGCCATCACTAACATCTTTCATTAAATAATTGAAGATATGATCAATTTTTTCTTTACCCTTGTAGTTTTTTACTTTTTGTTTTCCGTTTTCAATTATATGGGGATCAACCACTATTCTTGGAGCATGTCCAACTTCCCTTTCTTTTCTGTATGCTTCGCTATAACCCTTTCCAAAGATGATTCCATTTTTGTGGTAAACATGCCCTCTTGTAAGATAACCACGTATCAATGTTTCAAAGTTGGTCGATATTAGATCATATTGGAACTTTTTTATTATGGTAATCATGGCCATTGCACAAATTGGATCCTTATATGGCATTGTCATGATAATTGAATCTGATATAGCCGTAACACTTAAGCTTTTGAATAAATCTTGATTATCATTATAGGCTCGTTCAGTTTCTTTAACGGCATAAAGAAGCATACCAATATCATTGAAATCTTGCTCCGAACTAATCTTTCTAATTCGTGAGTCGAACCCAAGAATGTCAATGAATGCAACCATACAATCCAAGTAATCATAATATTTGGGCATTTTATCCATAATTAATTAAGTGCATAACGCCGCTAATCAGCCGCGCGGTTTTTTGCGTCGGCTGAATTAGCGGCGTTGGGCATTTCGGCCTATAAAAAATAAATGATTGTTTTCCCCTCATTTAAGGGCATCTCCATATTCATGGATTACCTCGTCGGAGTCCCTTCCAGAAATCCTTTTGTCCATAGCAGCCTCGATAAGGTCCAAGATGTTTGATGCCCTGTCGCGAATAAAATCCTCAAACGAATCTAACCGTAGAAGTTCCGGAGTAATTTTATGGGTTTTAAGAATTTCGTCTAGTCGTGGGATATCCATATTGGATTGTTTCTCGATATTAGCCAGGTAAACACTGGGGGCTTTCCCACCAATAATACGGTTGGACTTGGCTGAAAGTGGAGCCTTGTTAACGGAGCTATTCCAAAGGCTCCGTTTATATTTGCTTTCACAATAGGCTTTTGGGAAAATGTGATGAATGTCGATGGCAAGATCAAAGTAAGTTGTGATCTCAATTGGGTCACCGCTTAAAAAATCATTGCTCCCTGCCTTCATGAGAAGAGCCATGAGTCCTTTGTAGGCTGCGCTCAGCCTAGACTGCATGGAAAGAAGTCGAGTTGGGGAAAATCCCGAATCGCGTATGGTTCTAGGCTGGTCTCTACCCTCAACCCATGCCATGAAGTCAGGCACATCCATGCCAAAGCGAGTTTCATTGGCACCCCCATAAAGTTCTCCGAATACCCCGCACCAGAACCACTGAGCCAGTTTTCGACGAATGGTGTCTATTTCAAAATTATTACCCAGTAGTGCGCAGATAACGGAAAGGGGAATCAGTTGGGTGGAGTAGGGCAGAGTTCGGGAATCAAATATCTTTTCCCTGGCCAAAAATCGTGCTGTCTTTTTCAAGCCTTCCTCAATGGTGTCCGCATTTCTCTTGTAATCCTCCAAGCTAAGCTTGAGCACATCTTTCCTTTTGCAGGTCACAGGCTTTGCGGCATCCTCCCGGTTTCTCTGGTAGGATGAGAGCAAGGTCGCGGCAGTTAAAAATGCCGTGGAGTCCATCCCCTTCAGCACGTTCTGCTCGTGAAGACGTTCCTTGCGCCTATCCCAGTCCTTCCGCAGGTTATAGTTTTCCGCTGCAAACATGGCCGTTACGAGTTCAAAAACTGTAAGGGTTACGCCACCCATGTTCACCTTCTCAAAGACCTGGCAAACGGCTTCCTTCGGAGTGTCGCGCAACAGTTCAATGGTGGGGACACGGTAGCTCTGGAAGCGGTTTACAACTTCCGCCTCAAAATTGTCAAACAGGTCTAATTTATCTTCATCATTCCGAAACATTTTCTGAAAGCCGCGCCTCCATGCAGAGTATGCTGTTTGGTCAAAGAGCACTTCAACCGGAAAATAACATTGAGAAAACTCCTTTTCCTGTGTTGTCAGATCCAGGTCAATTTTCCGACCGAAATCTGAAGTAACCATTTTGGTGGCGGGGACAGATAACACTGCTTCCAACCGGTCCTCATTAGGATCCAAACTTTTTACTACGTCTAGGTAATAGTACCTCTCTATCTCTTTCCCTTTGTTTGTGGTGGTGGGAACGGGCTGGCCGCTGGACATTGCAAGATATAGCGAGGTCATCCGTTGCTGACCATCCAGAATCAGGTATTCAGGCTTGGTACCATCAGACATTTGCACACCCTGGATGAGCCTTGGCTGAAACTGTACACCGTCGCCTCCTGTCTGCAGTAGCATGACCGCACCAATAGGATAGGATAGGGAAATGCTGGCAATAAGGGATGCAATATGATCGTCATCCCATACCCACCCCCGCTGAAAGTCGGGAAGCTGAACCTTTCCATCATTGATTTCTCTTAAAATATCCGGCAACGAGGGTTCGCCAGATTTGAATGTGCTTGTGATTGCGGGCATGCAGATGGCCTCCTTTTAGTTCTTCTATAATACGTATATGGTGCAACCATTTATCATTACAGAATTTCGCCAAATTTATTATAAAGCTGGTTTTTCGTTTCATCCATTCTGGTTATAAGCCCAACGTCGCCGGATGAGCCGCGAGACTCGCAGGTTTTGGTGGGAGCTTGCTCACGCCAAAACTGAGAATCGCAGTCGGCTCCATTGGCCTTGATAGGTGGAGCGCAAGCGGAACCTTCAGGTCAATGGCGAAGCATCCGGCGGCGATAAGTGGAAACTTATCCATGATATTGACACTAATAGATGACTACTATTTCCACATATTAAGATATTGTGGGGTAATTATGGAAAATCGTTGTCATCCTAAAAATCTATTTTCTTATCTCTATTTGCTTTGATGAATGGGGTCAAATTTTTATCCTTGACTGATAAATTGCATCCGCCAATCTTAACTTTTATGGCAAACAATAAACTTGAACTTCATCGTAAATATACGTAACGCCCTATAAACAGAGAAGTTTAACTTGGCAAATATGACAACTTCAGGTTCCCGATTGCATCTGTCATCATCCCGTCTCAGCCATCAATCCACTATGAACCGCTTTTAACTGCTCGAAGATCCCCTCAATAACATTCTCCTTCCCGGCAAACAGTTCGTCGGGGCCGCCGGCGTGCAGGTTGCTAAGGGAGGTAATATAGAAGGCTGCTCTAGTTCGAAAGAGGTGGCTTATTGATGACATTTGCATATGCTCGAAA
>Ga0307990_1000220_pt1 | contig 55308 bp, 50 predicted proteins | sample EllFjometagen129_FD_203168 | JGI IMG/M metagenome (GOLD analysis project Ga0307990, IMG submission 203168) | Marine microbial communities from Ellis Fjord, Antarctic Ocean - #129 | ecosystem: Environmental > Aquatic > Marine > Unclassified | place: Southern Ocean | collected 2014-10-08
TTGACAAATCCATCCATCTTGAGGACACACATCACAATAAAATTCTTGAGGAATAGTAATTGGATAATACTGCCAATCTTCTAAAGTTGTATTACACCACTTATGAACTGAAGAACTAAACTCACAACCACCCATACCACAATCAGGATCTTGCTCAGGACTATAGCAATTTGGAGGACAGATACCATCACAATTGACACTTCCTTGACAAGTCAAATCAGTACATTCAGGATCAAAATTTTCACATTGATCCTCACCACAATAGTAAGAATAATCAACTGGTAGAGATAAATTATAGTAAACGAATACTCCATCTTCACAAATAGAATTCCATGCAGGATTACATTCATCCTCAATACATACAGGAGGAGGAGTTGAAGTGCCAGAACATTGTTCTGGATCAGTAGGACCACAAGTTGCAACTATTGTTTGAGTAATTTCAAAATCCTCATCTGTAACAGAAATACTTTGAGAAGGAGAAGAACAACCAATACAAACATCTTCAATTATCGCTGCATTTGTAAAAGTTATAACATAATCTCCTGATGCAACATCTGTAATCATAAAAGATCCATCTTCATTTATATTATAATCAGGATAACTTCCTCCGGTAAATTCTAATTCAAAATCATCAACATACATAGTATAATCATTATTTTCAACTTCAAGAGAACCACTAATAGTATACTCTCCTGAAGGAGGATTTGCAATGTCACAAGTTGTTATTGGATCATTAGGCTGCTGAGATGGAACATCATTAACATAACAATAATAATTTCCTGCAATAACTTCTATTTCATCAAACATACAATTCTCAAGCTCGGTAGTATAACCATCTGGGTGCTCACATGCAATAAAACATGAATAATAACCTAAAGCGTTATTATTACAAGTAGTACCAGAGCCCCAAAATGCACTACACTCAAGACAATCATCTTTTATTTCATATCCGTTCAGGTTCGCATAAGCCCTACTATAAAAATCTGCACTTAATCCATCACATGCAACAACTAATTCACAATCAACAGGGTTTGTATCACATAATTCTTCACAACAAAACTGTTCAGCACCTGGCTGGGACGAGTCATTGGCACACTCTGCGAGAACCATTCCAGAAGAAAGTACTATTACAAAAAGTATCAGAAATGTTAGCAATATTTGTTTTGATAAAGTCATTCTACGCCCCCTTTAACATATTATTAATATATCTAGTAAATATAAACACAATAATCTTTGATTACTCAAACACACCCCTTCATTTATAACTAAATACTATAAACAAAGATATACCTAAATCTAGTATTAGCATTTAAATATGTTTTGATTTTACAAAGGTAGTTACAGAGAATAAAGATTTAGAAACCTAAGTTCCACCGAAAACACAATTTCCGGTAGTAATTTGACATTCATAGTAATCTTTACAATGATTATCAGTTGTACAAGATTCAAAACAAGTAAAAGTGGAATCATCAAATCTGAAATTTCCACAATCGAAAAATGCACATTCTTCATTACAACCTGCACCAAAATTATAACTTGCTAAAGCACCCTGTTCTTCTTCATCACAATCCTGTTCTGTGTCATCACAAGCCATTTCACATTTCTCAACACCATTAATTCCGCCTTCTTGCAAGCCAGTTCCATCATTATAACATTTTAAACACTCACGATTTGGAGTACTAGTAGGTCTATCGCAAAAAATAGTTCCTGAGCCATCATCAAAACAATCTTGGTAACCACCACACTCAGAAAAACAAGAATAAGTGTTGGAACTATCGAAATTATAAAAACCACATTCTTGAACTGTGCAAGAAATATTACACCAAGTATTTGATCCTAAATCAAAACCAGGATCTTCATTATTACAATCACTAGTAATATCTGGATTACAAGCACTGGAACATGAACAGTCAGCACCCTTAACCTTTGCACAATTACCTAAATCGTCAGAAACACTACCCCCTGTGCAAAATGCTTGATCACAACCAATAATATCTCCTGAATCACCAACAGAAGTTGCAGTTCTGTATTGCAGCAAGCCGCTATCTTTAAATATAGGATTATCTGCTAAATCTACCACACCATAACAGGCAAAGCCATCTGAGCAGGCACGAGTATTATCTTCACCATTATTTAATTCCTCAAAAGTATCTCCAGCAGAATAAATAATACACTCATCTGCATTTTCACCAATACCTGGAGTTGTAAAGTAAATTTTAGGAGGGCCATAACAAGATTCTGCCTGATGACTTAAAAGTGTAGATTCACAATTATCAGCAACAACTAAGTCGTATACTCCAGAACCATTACAAATATTTCCTCTTGTTCCATCACAGTATCTACTAAAATTTCTTGTATAAACATCATTATCATCTCCAATAGGAGGAAGGTACCCATTATGAGTAAGATCATTTGCTTCATCAAGATAACCCGCATACCAAGGATCATAATTATCAATAAAATATTTTAGTGCAGCGTGTTCTGTAACATTATAACAAATAGCAGTATAATTTTTTCTTTCTCCCCACAAGTACCCCTCAGTTCCATTACCACAACACGCATGAGTTGCCTGAAAACCTGTAGTTAAATTATAAGGATAAGGATTGTAAGGATTATCAGCATTAACATGAGGCAAGCACTGAGAAACGTTTAGATACATATAATCTGGCTCACCATAAACTATTGAACCATCATCCATAATTAAACCAACACTAAGGGTAATAGTAGATTCCCTTTTTACATCTCCATTTAATTCTGATGTATTAAAAACATAATCTAAAATATCAAGAATAGAATAAGGAACAGCGTGAGGAAGAATAGTTGTTAAATGACTTGTTTCAATAATTATTGGTTCAACAGTCTCATGCCAATAATACATAAACTCATCAGCAAGCTCACCAATAATCGAGTACGATAAAGATGCATCTAAAATGTATGGGTCCTCGACAGAAGCATTACCATTACCAATATCTGAAAAATTATTACTTCCATTTGCAATTGCTTTAGGTAAATCTCTAACAAATACTTTTACTTCTTGCCAATCTCTTAAACCTTCCTCATCCCAGATAGTAACATTAACTGCATGCAATCCAAGATCACCATATTCAACATAACAACTTGCATTTTGACCAGTATCAATATAATCCAGAGACCGGGTCCAATTTTCTGGATGAGGAGGACTGCCAAAATATGTAAAATATAACGAACCACCTGGACTCAAAGCCCCATAATCTGAAAAATTAAAACCAGCAGGATCTGAAGGAGGCTCAACATACCATAGACTTTTATTAAACCAAGTCCAATAATCTTCTCTCCAACCAGAATAAGAATACCACACATTTGTGTTATCTGGATCATAACCTTCTGGGGTTAAATCAAGAGTTTGATTTTCAAAAGCTATAATATCAATGTTAGTAATAGGATAAAAAGAAATGTAATCGAGTGCAGGCCTTCTATTCTCTATTAAAAACTGAAACTGCAAAGGTAAACCATTTATCTTTGAAAAATTATCTCTTATGACAATCAAATCATCAAACTGAGCGTTTTCACAATCAGTACACACATTAGGAATTTTTGTTACACTAATCTGAGAATCATAACACCGTGAACCATCAGCCATTCTACAACTAAAAAAATTTGATGCAGCATAAACAGATTGATAATCTAGTGGATCAAAAAATAGATCAAAAGATTCATATTTTAATATAGTATGAGCCAACTTATAAACTTTTGAGAAACGAATATCTTTATTTTTATTAAAACTAAGTATTTCTGTTACAGGTTCTGCATCTCTCCAATAGAGAGTTATTGGATAATCTAAAACCGCTGTTATTTTATCGATAGAAAAAATTACTTCTGCACTTATGTTTCCCCTTTTTAGAGTATTAGGAGTCATTTCTTCAAAATAAGAAAAATTAACACATTCTTGAACTTTTACTTCAAGGTATAATTCTAGTTGTTCTTCATAAGTTGTTTTATTAAAATTATTAAAACGAGCTGAATCCTCAGAACCACACTGACGCTGATCAAGACAAAGTTTAGGTATTGTTGTTTCACCATAAAAACCTTCCAACATAGGTATGTAAAGAAAAGCACCATAAGCAAACCCATTTAAAAAAGATAATTTTTTATATGCATAAGGGTATAACGGTGGAAATTTTAAGGAACCATCAAGATATGGAAACTCACCTGTATTATTTGAAATCCTCATAGCATAAGTTAAATTAATTGTCCTATTAGTTTGATCAGAATAAGAATTATTCGCTAAAGGTAACGCACTAAGGTTAATAGTAATATAATCATTGCCCATAGTAAACTCAGAAGTATTTATTCCAACTCCCGAATCACCATATTGATAATCGTAAATACTTCCACCCTGCAAAGAAATCTTTTCAACACCATCCTCTAGAACAGTATCAACACAAGAAACAATATACTGTTGAATTGTTGAAGTTTCAACAAAAGATTGTAAAGCCTGTTTTGCTTCACCTTGTATTTTTGCTTTCTTCACACTTTGAGAAACAATAGAAAGCATCATAAAAATTATTAATATTACAAAACCTAGAACTATAAAAATAGTCATCTGTGCTTTAATATTTCTTGAGAGCCTAGTAAGTTTCCTATTCATTTGTAATATTCACACCCTTTTTATATATTATAGATGTAAAGCATATATAAAAGTTTTTAAATTCTCATTAACTAAATATCTTAATGTCAAAAGAGAGCAAAAACATTAAAATTGCATTGATAGTAATATTCCTAATTGTCTTATTTATAAAACTAATAATCTCTTTTCAAACACAAACATTAAACCAAGGATCTTACTTCCATCTGCAACAAGCAAAAGACATACTGATAACTGGGGCTCCGGCAATGCAAAACTATTTTTATGATAATGCTGCAATCCCCATTGTTGATTATATATTAGCATTTTTTGGAATATTTATTAACCTACAAATAGCTGCAAAAATAATTATTGCAGTTGTTCTAAGTTCGATAACGATACTAATCTATCATATCACTTTGGAATTAACAAGAGATAAAAAAGCATCTCTTTTAGCTGCATTCTTTTCAGGATTTATACCAATAATATTTAAAAGTTTAACAAATAATTTTTCCAGCACAGGAATAAGCCTTTTTATGTACCTATTAACCATCTTGTTTTTTACAAAAAGTATGAACAATCAAAAATTCATAAGACACTTTATTGTTTCATTAATAATACTTATCCTAATTAGCCCATTATCACTAATTCTTATTGCAACATTTATTGTTTATTTTATAATGCTTTCAGCAGAAAAGATGAAGATTTTCATGAGCGAAGTAGAGACATTTATATTCTCACTTATCCTGGGAGGATGGATATATGTAATAATATATAAACAAGCTATAATGGAGAAAGGATTCTTGTTCTTTTTGCACCCTGTTGTTAGCAATACACAAAAACTAATTGGTATTGAATCACTATCATTAATAGGCATAATCCCAATACTGCTTGGGATAATTGGGATATATTATATAATTACCAAAAAACCAAATAGAAGAGTTATCTTTATTTTAAGTTTCATAATTACTTCAGTAATATTCTTAATATTTAATATTGTAGAACAAAATTTTACATTAGCACTTATAGGCCTTGGACTCACAATCTGCTCTGCAATTGCCCTTAAAGAATTTAAAAGCTTTTTTGAGATGAGCAAAACACCTAAAGCATATACTATACTTTTATACATAATACTTTTAATATTTATAATAACATCAATGATACCATCAATAACCAATTCACTTATTGAAACACATAGTAGCTTAACAGAAAAAGATATTAATGCGTTATCGTGGGCAAAAGAAAATATAGAAAAAGAGTCAATAATTATTAGCGTAGTTGACGAGATTTATGCAGTGTCATACTTTTCTGGAATGAAAAATATATTAGATAGTAATAATCAGAATATAAATTTTAGAAGCAAAATAGAAGATAATAATAAATTCTTCTCACTAACACTAAGCGCCGAACAGATAAGGATTTTATCATTATACAAAATTGATTACATATTTTTATCTGAAAAAAGTTTTCAAGAACTAAAAGAATCGCAAAAATTAAACTTCGAAAGCAAATGCTACGATAAAGTTTATGACGATGAAAGCAAAATATACAAAAGACTATGTACCATAGAGAAAGAGAACGAAATAAACAAAGAAATATTCGAAGAAGATGAAAAAGAATAAACTAAATTTATTTAATACAATAGGAAAATACAAAAACATAATTAGTATAATAATATTTATATTATTATTTTTAGGTGTAAACATTGTTAGAACAAACATTAGCAGCCACTTTCCCACATCTGAAAGCAACATGTTTCTTAATGAATTTAATAATTATAATAGCTTTAATAACGTCAAAGGAACGAACTTATTCTATGAGATAATTATTGAATTCAGTTTTATATTTGGTCAAGAATTAACAATATTTATCTCACTTTTCATATTCGGCATCATAAATATCTTACTTTTTAATAGAATAAGCAACTTTTTACTAAAAAGAAATACAGACAAAATTATAGCAAATACAATGTTTATCTTAACTAATATTTTCATAGCATCATTTTCAACATTTAACTATTTACCAATCATAATTAGCCTTGTGTTATGGACTGTTTTATTCTCATTAAAAAAACCAACATTAATATTTATTCCGATAATTATTGGAATGTTCGTAAATATAGAAATAGCTATTGCAAATCTTGTAATTGCAATCGTATTATTTATAATAAACAAAAATATTAATCAAATTGAAGAAATAAAAAGTTTAAAATTGAGTAAATTCATTAAATTAAATATAATTATTCCACTTATTGTTTTTTGTTTATTATATTTGTTAGAAGTAATAGCACTAACCCCTTTCTTGCCAGAGATAAACTACTCCTGGTGGGTGGCAGGGCTAAATTCACTATACAACATCCCTATTATTTGTCTTGCTCTTGCACTGTTTGCATTATTTACTGATATAAAAAATAGCAAACTCATTGCCATATTTATTGCACTACTTGTATTAAGCTGGACAAACTTTTTTATTGGATTTATATCTATGATGTCAACAATTATTCTTGCAGCAATGGGAATAAGATACATAATTATAAGAAAATGGTTTGTTAAAGCACTAAAAAAACCAGCCATATTTTTATTAATACTATTATTTGTATTTAACTCAATAAGCTTTAGCCAATCATTAATTGAATCTGGGCCATCAAACACTCTTGCACAAGACGTAGGAGTCTTAGAAAACTTTTCTAATGTAAATGAAATAGATACCATATTTTGCGAATTTAAAGACTGTGAAATAATAAAACTATATTCAAATCTTAATGTTTATTATTCTAGTGATCAATATACAAACAAAATCGATCACCTTAAAAAATTAAATGAAACCGAAACAATACTTGAAAACAGTAATTTAAAAGTTATGGAAGATTTCCTTTTTGATAACAATATTTCAACAGTATTTATTTCCAAAGAAACACTTAATAATAGATGGACAAGAGCAGACGAAGGAATTCTATTATTACTAACACAAAGCAACATGTTTACCAGATTAAATAACACTGAAGAATCATTTATATACCATTACACAGGCAAAATTGAGGAATAAAGTTTATAAATAAAATTAGTTTCCAAAGAGTATAGAAAAATGGAACCGACAAAAATCAAAACAGATTTTTGAGCAGCCATTTATAATAAATAAAAATGGATATTCCCAAGAAATATAATCCTAAAGAATCTGAGCCAAAATGGCAAAAGTTCTGGGACGATAAAAAAATATTTGCATTTGACTCAAATAATACAGATAAAGAAATCTTCTCAATAGATACTCCTCCAACAACAATCTCTGGAAAAATGCACATGGGACATGTTTTTGGAAATTCTCAACAAGATTTTATTGCAAGATTCAAAAGAATGCAGGGCTTTAATGTTCTTCAACCATTTGGAACAGATGACAATGGTTTACCGACAGAATTATTAATTCAAAAACTAAAAAAAGTTAGAGCAAGGGATATGCCTCGTGGAGAATTTAGAAAATTATGTCTAGATACGTTAGAAAAAGAGTTAACACCTGTATACCTAAATGATTGGAAAAGAATAGGAATTAGTTGTGATTTTGATGTAAGGTACTCCACAATGGATGATCATTCACAAAAAGTTTCACAAAAATCTTTTATCGATTTATATAAACAAGGAAGAGAATATAGAACAGAAGCAGCTGCAATGTTTTGCCCTAAGTGTCAAACTGCGATTTCTCAAGTTGAGTGTAAAGATGAAGATATTAAATCTCATTTCAATGATATTGTTTTCAAATCTGAAGGTAAAGATTTAATTATTGCAACAACTCGTCCTGAATTATTACCTGCATGTGTAGCAGTTTTCTATCACCCAGATGATAAACGATACCAAAACCTTAAAGGCAAAAAAGCAAAAGTTCCTTTATTTAATTTTGAAGTTCCAATTCTAGAGGATAAAAAGGCAGATCCTGAAAAAGGAACAGGTCTTGTTATGTGTTGCACTTTTGGTGATCAAACAGATATGGAATGGCAAAAAGCACATAAACTTCCTATTAAAGAAGCAATTGGCAAGTACGGTAAAATGACGGAGATTGCAAACAAATATGCTGGCATGAAAATAATTGAAGCAAGAAAAAAAATAATAGAAGATATGAAAAAAGAAAAACTTCTAGTTAAACAAGAAGATATTATTCATGCAGTTAATGTCCACGAGAGATGTGGAACCCCTATTGAATTTATTCATTCAAAACAATGGTTTATCAAATACCTAGATCTAAAAAAAGAAATGCTAGAATGGGGTAATAATTTTACGTGGAAACCAAAACACATGAAAAATAGATATGATAACTGGGTTAATGGTCTTGCATGGGATTGGTGCATATCAAGGCAAATAAATTTTGGAATCCCCTTTCCTGTTTGGTATTGCAAAGATTGTGATGAAATTATAGTCGCAGAAGAAAAAGATTTACCTGTTGACCCAACAGTTGACAAGTGCCCTGTTAGTAAATGCCCTAAATGCGGTTGTTCTGAGTTTATTCCTGAAAAAGATATTATTAATACCTGGGCAACATCATCTCTTACTCCTACAATTGTTAAAGAATTATTTAAAGATAAACCAGTTTATGAAAGCTTGATTAAGAATCCTATGAGTTTTAGGCCTCAAGGCCATGATATTATTAGTTTCTGGTTATTTAATACTGTTGTAAAAAGCAATTTGCATTTCAAAATGAAGCCTTGGGATGTTGCATTCATTAATGGTTGGATGCTTGACCCAAAAGGTAAAAAAATGTCAAAGTCTAAGGGCAATGTTATTGACCCTGGAAACATGATTGAGAAATATTGTTCTGATGCACTAAGATATATGGCCGGTTCTTGCACTCTTGGTGAAGACCTAGCTTTCCCAGAGAAAGAAGTTGTTACAGGACAAAAAACAGTTACAAAATTATGGAATGCTTCTAAGTTTGTAATAATGAATATTGGTAATGATAAGATTGAAGAAGTTGCATTCGAGAAATTGACTGCAATAGATAAATGGCTAATGCTGAAGTTTAATACAATTATTAAAGAATCAACTAAACACTGGAATGATTACCACTTTTCCAAAGGAAAGTTTGAAGTAGATAACTTCTTCTGGAATACTTTCTGTGATTATTACTTAGAAATTGTTAAAGATAGATTTTTTAATCCGGATAATTATTCTGTAGAAGAAATTGCAAGTGGAAAATATACTTTGTATACAGTATTATTGGGAGTGCATAAAATGCTTGCACCGATTATCCCATTTATTACTGAAGAAATCTACCAATTATATTTTAAGAAGTTTGAAAAAAAAGAGAGCATTCACATTTGTGATTGGCCTACAGAGTTAAAGATTGCAGATGATACAATTATTTTAGCAGGAGACTTAGCTGTTAGAGTTATTGGTGCTGCAAGAAAACATAAATCTACAAATAAACTTTCTCTTAAAGAAGAACTTGCAAAAGTTACAATTACCTGCAATGCAGAAGAAAAGAAATTATTAGATTTAGTTCTTAGTGATATTAAGTCAACTGCAAAGATAAAAGATATTGAATTTGCAGATGGAGAGTTTGCAGTTAGTTTCTAAAATGGAATATAACTTGAGTTAATCTCCAGAAAAGACCTTCAAAATAAAATTCAATTATATTCAGATAAAATATTCTAACTATCTCTTTTTAATCTTACTTCTCAATTTTGAGACAAGACCTTTTGGTTTTGTAGCTTTTTTTATTAAAGTCTTTTTTATTGGAACTTTATTAATAGGCTTCTTAACTTCAATCTTTGTAATTGAACCACTTCGTAATTTAGGAGGCTCAATAGTTATTTTATTATCTATCAAAACAGGCTTTTGAGGAAGTTGTTTTCCGCCAGTCACTTTTAGAGTTTGCTTATGAACATGATTCCTTTTAGTATTGTTTCTAGGATTAGAATTATAAACAAACCAATCTTCTTTAGTAATAGGATGAAAATAATCTGCCTCTCTGATTAACATTGAAGATGTTGTTGCCCTTACTGCTGCAATCTCAACCCTTACACCTTCTGCTTTAAGGTGTCTTACTAATTCAATGTAATCAGAATCACCAGACATAATGATTATTGTATCTACTTTTGAAGCAAGCTGTGTTGCCTTGATAGATAGAGGAATATCTGCAGTTTTGTGACATGGGATTACAGAACCATAGAACTGCTGATGTAATCTTTCTGCCAACTTACCAGATATTGCCTTTCCTTCTCTAAAATAGATAAGTCGATTTAATCCCCGGCCACTTAATAACTTTGGAATTAAAGTATCAAAATTAATCATAGTATTTTTATTATCAGCTTCAGAATGAATACTTAACTCAATATTATTACCATCACAAAGAATTGCGACATTTTGATTGATATTTACGTTTTGTTTTACCATTTTAAACTAAGAACGTTTCATGTTTTAAAAAACTGATTGATTTAATAACACTTATTCACAAAATTAATAAAAAGCTTAATTGTTATTATAGAAAATGATAAAGATTGGCTCAGCAGGATTCAATACAGAGATTGCAGGATTTCTAAAAGAAAATAGAATGAAGTGCGCAGAAGTAGAATTTGTTAGACAAGTTTATCTTAGAAAAAAAGAGAAAATAGAAGAAGTGAAGAACGCAGCACTCACCAATCATATTCAATTAAGTGTTCATGCACCCTACTATGTTAATCTTGCAAGTTTAGAACCTGAAAAGATTGTTGCAAGCAAGCAAAGAATCATTAGAAGTGCAAGGGTTGGTGAAGAGATTGGTGCAAAATTTGTTTGTTTTCATCCAGGTTTTTATATGAAAAGAGAACCTGAAATAGTTTATGAAATAATTTCACATGAAATCTCAGAAATGCAAGATCAGCTCAACGAAGAGGGACTTAAAATTAAGCTTGCACCTGAATTAATGGGTAAACATTCACAATTTGGAACGCCAGAAGAATTAGTTAGGTTGAATAAAGAAATTAAAGGTCTTTCTATGACTATTGATTTTGCACATTATTTTGCCAGGAATCTTGGAAAACCAAATTATAAAAAACTTATCTCCATGTTGCCTAAAACATTCCATGCGCACTTTTCAGGAATTGAATATAGTGATAAAGGAGAGAGAAGACATATTCAAATCGATCCTTTAGAGTTTGAAAAGGTTTTAAAAGAGTTGATTGCACAAGATAAGAATGTAACGATTATCAATGAATCTACAGACACCTTTGGCGATCTTGCTAAGATGAGAAAGATTCTTGATAAATTCCAGGAGGATTAAAATGGTTAAAGCATTATTTATAATTGATATGATTAAAGCTGCAAAAGCAGATACTAATAATTATGAAGGCATTATTAAAAATCAATTAATTCTTATTGATGAGTTTAATAAACATAAATTGCCAGTTATTATTGTTACAGGAAAGCCTACAAAAAAGAAAAACCCGGTAATGCTAAAACTTTGGGGCAATGAAGATAAAGAAAATGCAAAGAAAGGCCTTGATAAATTAGATTCTAGAATAGAAAAAGCAAAAAGAACTAAACTTCTAAGGAAACCTGTTTATGATATGTTCCTTTATACTGATCTTGAAAAATATTGCAAAAAGAAAAAGATAGATGAAATTTATCTTAGTGGTGTTTATTCTGGATGTTGTGTTTATTTCAGTGGTGCAGGCGCAACTATGAGAGGTATTCAACCATACCTAGTTACAGATGCAGCAGGCAGCCCTAGAAAAGATTTAGTTAGTGGAGGATGGAATAAAAATACTCTAGACCGATTTAAATTAATGATTGGTCCACTGATTACGACTAAAGAATTGGTTAAAAAATTATAATTTCTCCATAAACTTCACTATTAACTCTTTATCATAACTATTTTTGTAATCTTTAGACAACTGCACAACCTTATTTTTATTTATTTTTATCTTCTTTTTCTTAAATAGTGCAGTGATGTTGCCAGAAGTTAGATATTGCAAAAACTGTGTTACATTCTTTGGTTGCTCTGTGAACCTGCATCTTTCAAAGTCTATCAAGTAAGGATTATGCTTCTTATCTATAACTATGTGTTTGTAAGGATTAGTCATTTCAAACTTATTTATCTTTAACTCATCCATTTTTAGTAGTTGAACAAAAACTTTCTTGATTATAGAGATTATTTCTTTCTTATCGTGGACAATAAAATAATCATTAATCCGCTCTCCTTCAATAAATTCCCTAGTTAAAGAATCTGTTTTTTTATCATAAGAGATAAATTTTGGTGCAATCTTGTATTTGTTTAATAGTTTGTTGAACTTTGCTTCATTTTCTATATTAATTGAATCTTTTGAGGAATTAATCGGGGCTTTTCTAATATACTTTCCTTTGTTGAAAATATACACCCTTCCTCTATGACCTTGTGCTAACAGATATTCTTTTGGTTTAAAACTATAAACATATAATTTTTCAAAAAAGATTGTTTTTTTACTTAATAATTTAGCTTTATAACCCAATTCTTTTGCCTTCTTCAGAATTTTATTTCTTTTACTAAACGAAGAGAATAATAATAGTATTTCTCCATTAATATTTAGATAATCTTTTGCCTGTTCAAGAAATTTAATTATGATTTCATTTCCTTCTGGCCCGCCGTTAAGTGCAATATCATTTTCTATCTTTTTCTCGTTAGGAAGATACGGTGGATTAAACACTATTAAATCAAATCTCAATTCTTTTCCCACACTAGAAAATAAATCACTGTTAATCAAATGAATATTCTTTATTGGTTTTTCTCGTCTAGAACTGGCTTTTCTTATCTCTTCTCTAGCATAAGTTATTGCTTCTTTATCAATATCAACTGCATAAATTTTAGAAACATAATCAGATAAATAAATGCTAACAACTCCTGAACCTGCACCCATCTCTAAAATAGTCTCGTTTTTTGACTTTAGATGTTTTCTTATTGCACTTATTAGAAGATATGAATCTTCTTCAGGGAGATAAACCATTCTACAACCCAAATCTTTTATCAACTTCTTTCAAATAATCTTTTACTCTTTCAAGTATAGATTTAAGATAATACTTTTCAAGATTTTCTGAGAATAGCTCTGATAGAGAACTATTTTCTTTTACCCTGTAAGTGTTTGCAAGTTTTTCTATTAGAAATAGGTCTCTTAGTCTGGATAATTGCCTACGAATATTACTAGAAGCAATACCTTTTAGAGGCAAATTATTATCTTTTCTAAAACCTATTGTTTGATCTTCTATTTCTTTACTACTCATTTCCTTTTTGTTTTTTAATAGAACATAGAGTATATCTACTATTACATCTCGCGAATCACCTGGCTGCAAAACCCCAAGTGACAAACAAAGTTTTCTAACTAGTTCTCTTTCGTTAAGAAATTGAGGTTTCTCATATTTTCTTAGTGTTAATTCAAATAAAGGTGTATCTATTGATATTTTTGCCATTTTAATTACACTTAGCGTGCCAACCAGTAGTGCTTAAATTGTATCTATCTCTTAAAGCCACAAACAACGTAAAATCAATTGCAAAATCGTTTATATCACAAGCACCTGACTTACAACGAAGATCTTGACAATTAAAAATAGTCCCATTAATAACATGAACATCAATCCAAGATGATTGATTACGAACTCCTTCATCAATTACATTAGAATTATTAATTATCTGAATTAGTCCATCAGATGAAGTGCTTGAACCATTAAAGAACCTGCTTGTAAAAGGTATTCCAATAGGCGAATACTCTAAATAATCTACCTTACTAATAAAATCTTCAAAATCAAGCTCTTTTAAATCCTCCATATTTACACCTATAGCACTAACTCTAGTTATTATCTTAGGATTTTCATAATTAACATTAAGATTGGTTGTATAATATGGATCAATAGTCCCTATTAGATTAAAATCGGTCATTAGTTCTGACTTAGGAAGATTTAAAGTGATATAGGAATCATTTATTGTAGAAATAATATCCGCATTAATAGTTAACCTATCTGGAGAAATCCCTGAAAAGTTGATATCTGTAATAGTGTATTTAGTATTAATTCCATAATCCTCTTCAGTTAAATTAATGAATTGATCTAACAATACTGGAATAGTTAAATTCTCTGATGGGAGCAAATGAACATTGAACTCAGTAGAGTTAGAAGAATTCATACATTCAATGACATCATCTAAAAAATCTTGTTCAGTATCATAGAAAACCCCCTCATAAATTAAATACTCACCTATTGACCTAAAACATGCTTTTGCAGAAACTTCTAAAGCATAATTTGCATATGCATAAAAAGATTCATGATAATCCATAAAAAGACTTGATCTTGTTTTTGATAACTCAATCTTGTTATCAATACGATTTGATCTTCCAGCAGTAAGTATTAATATAAACATGGCCGACAAAATAAGTGCTAATAATGTAAAAATAACAGCCTTATTATTTTTTTTAAGTTTATTTATCATATTAATACCACATTGAAACTGTAACAATTAACGGGCCATATAATGTTCCATCTTTTAACCTTGCCATACCAAGTCTTCTAACTTTTGTAAAACTAGTATAATCATCATAATTATCCTGCCTTGAATAAATAACCTCTGTTGTAGTTGTATTAGTTATTGAAATATTAAAACTAAATTTTGGAGGAATTTTCACATCAGAAACTATTGAAATAAATTTTGAGTTCGAAGAATCCTCATCATAATAATAGAAAATCATTATCTGCTCTAAAAGGGTATTTGATGGATCATCTATTGTTCCATTAAGAGTCATATTAGTAATACTTTCATCTATAACTGCACCAATAGGGGTGGTCATATAATACTGAATCAAGTCTTCACCATAAACCCTTATTGATTGCACTTCTGGTGAAGAACCTATGGAAGTAAGAATTAATGAAACTGAAACAAAGAAAATGACTGCAGCTATGACTGCATCAAATATGAAAAAAGATGCAGCTTTTTTATTTTTAGATGCCATATATAGATAAATTTGACTTAATTGTTTTTAAAGGTTGTTAATAGAAATAAAAAAAATATCATCCAGACATAAACAAAGCAGAAGATGCTGAAGCAAAGTTTAAAGAAATAAACGAAGCAGTATCTGTTCTAGGAGATGATAGCAAAAAACAACAATACGATCAATTCGGTTCTGATTATTTCAAACAAGCAGGAGGAGGATCAGGATTCTCAAACTTTTCACAGGGATTCGGAGGATTCTCAGATTTCGGGGATATATTCGATCAATTCTTTGGTGGTGGTGGCGGACGAAGACAATCCAGAAGAAGAGTTTACAAAGGAAATGATTTACTCGCTCACATAAACATAACTCTAGAAGAAGCTGCATTCGGAACAAAGAAAACAATTAATTTAAACAAACAAGAAAAATGTGACACTTGCAATGGTGAAGGTGGAACAGGAATAAAAACTTGTTCAGTATGTCACGGAACAGGCCAAGTAACATCTGTAAGAAGAACTCCGTTTGGAATGTTTCAAACAACAGGAACATGTTCTGAATGTGGAGGAGAAGGCAAGACAATAGAAAATATGTGTTCTGTGTGCAATGGAAAAGGAACAGTCAAAAAGAAAAAAACTCTAGAAATAAAAATCCCTGCAGGAATAGAAAATGGTTCAAGATTAAGACTGCAAAGCGAAGGAGATGCAGCACCAAAAGATGGAATTCCAGGAGATCTATACCTAGAAGTTTATGTTAAAGAACATAAATATTTCAAAAGAAGAGAATATGATATTATTCTAGAAGTTCCTATAACTTATACTCAAGCAGTTCTTGGAGACAAAATAGAAGTTCCAACACTACACGGTAAAACTATTCTGAAAATACCCAGTGGAACGCAGCCAGGAACAATTTTCAAAATGAGAGATAAAGGAATAAAACACCTACACGGACACTTTTATGGTGATCAACTAGTAAAAATAAATATAGAAGTTCCTAAAAAGCTTTCAGGAAAGCATAAGAAACTAGTCAAAGAGCTAAGTAGTGTTGAAGATAAGCCACAGCAGTCATTTCTTAAGAAGATACTAGGGAAATAAATAAACCTTTTTAAATTCTAAACCCTAAATAGGTTATATTTTATTATTGAGAGGTATTTATGGTAGAAAAAAACATAACAAATATAACGAACATAACAAATGTAGTAGGAGAAAGAAAAGTAAATTGGGTTGTAACATTAATCATGTCAATCATCTTTGGAACTATTGGTGTTGATAGATTTATGATGGGCCATGTTGGATTAGGAATACTAAAATTAATAACTTTTGGTGGTTTAGGAATCTGGTGGTTAATTGATTTAATCTTGATTGCAACAAAACACAAATTTAAGAATATTGTCTGGGAGTAATCCCTAATTTTTTCTTTTTATTCCGATTTTCGGTGCCAATAAACCCTGTTTATTGAGCATTTATTTAACAAATCTTTCTTTCAACATTTCTACAAACAACTTCAAATCTGGAGAAATAGGAAACTCTTCTAATTTAGCAATAGGTAACCATTCAAGTTTAGAAAATATTTCAGGTTCATTAATTCTAGGGTTTCCACTTAATATCTTAATAATAAACTTATTTGCAACAGCTTCTCTGCCATCAGGAATAACAAAATCAAAACTACCAAAGAACTCAGGTTCAGAAATCATAATATTATTACCCACTTCTTCAAATAATTCTCTGATTGCAGCTTTCTCAATCTCTTTAATTGTTGGATTATTAATATCAACACACTCATCACTATCTAATTTTCCACCTGGAGTTTCATAGTGCTGGTGTTTATCTCTAAATAAAAGAAGTATTTTATCTTTATCAATAATTAGGTTTCCACATAATATTATTTTAGACATTTAACCGCCTCTTCTAACTTCTTAATTCTATTATGAGTTCTTCTAAGCTTAGCATTCGCTTCATCAATAACAAACTCTAAATAATTATCTTCAACCATCAATTTATTATTTTTAGAAATAGGAGTTTCAATCAACTCAGAAGAAATAATTTCAACCATTACTTTAGAAGTAGTAGAAATAATTCCTGATCTTTTAAGACCAACACCTTTTGCAATATTTAGTAATTTTTGCGCAGAATCAATATCTTTACAGGCAACATGAAGAATAAATCCTTCAATTTTAAACCAAATTTCTTTATTATTATCATCTGCAAATTTATGAATCTTATTAATTAAATCAGAAGCATTAACCTCTTCATGAGAAAAGAATAACCATTTAACATCTTGTTTAACATTAGAAGGAATCAAAATCATAATTCTGCCAGAACAAGAACTTGTAGTAAAATAATTATCATCAGAATTAATTAAATTAATCAAAGGTTTAACAAGTTCATCAACATCACCCTTTTTAGATTTATCAGTATGAAAAAGTTTTTCTAGATGAGTCCCTTTACTTTGCTTGAATTGATCATGAACCATACTAATTATTATTTATAAATGATTTAAATTCTTTACTATATTTTCATCAAAACACTTATAAATAATCTGAATTAATCTAAACCTATGACTGAGAACCTAGATAATATCATAAAATCATTGCATCCATTAGAGAGAAAGCTATTGCAAGTTATGAAAGCAAAAAAACCTGCAACTCTAGAACTCTTACAGAGAGACTCTGGTTTAAAGCAAATAGAAGTAATGAGAGCCTTGCAGTGGTTAAGCAATAAAAAGATAATAGAGTTAAAGTCAACTAAGAAAAAGTTAATATTTCTAGACTCAAATGGAGAAGAAGTAAAAAAATCAGGGCTTCCAGAAAAAAAGGTAATACTTTTCTTGAAAAAGAAAAAGCAGGCTTCTTTGCCAATTCTAAAAAATGAGTTTGGAGAAGTGATAGGATTTAGTATTGGATTATTAAAAAAGAAAGCTGCAATCACAACTGAAAAAACAGATAAAGGTTTAATCTTAAAAATAACTCCTGTAGGAGAAAAATTACTTGAAAAAGAATCATTAGAAGAAAAATTCTTGAAAAAAGATTTTCCCATAAATGAAGACGAATTAACAGACGAAGAAAGATTCGCATTAAATAATCTAAAAATAAGAAAGAACTTCTTAAAATTAGAAACTAAAAATATCTACACATTCAAAACAACAAAGTTATTCACAGATATAACAAAACAAAAGGTGTTCAATGAATCATACATAGAAAAACTTTCACCAGAAATCCTAAAATCCGGACTATGGGAAAAAATGAAGTTTAGACCATATGATATCCACGCTGATGTGCCACTCTTGAACGTAGGAAAATCTCACTATGTTAATCAAGCAATAGATTACATAAAGAAAATTTGGTTATCAATGGGTTTCGAAGAAATGAGTGGGACAAAAGCACAATCTGCATTCTGGGACATGGATTCACTGTTTGTTCCCCAAGATCATCCAGCAAGAGAAATGCAAGACACATTTTACTTAGATGTAAAACCTGCAAAACTTCCAAAAGTTTATGATACAGTAAAAAAGATGCACGAGCAGGGAGATGAAGATTCTAGAGGTTGGGGCGGAGAATTCAAAAAAGAAGTTTCAGCGAAGGTTATGCTTAGAACTCACACAACTGTTTTATCAGCATTAGAAATACACAATTTAAAAGAAGAAGACTTACCTAAGAAATTCTTTAAAGTAGATAAAGTTTACAGAAATGAAGCCTTAGACTGGAAACACTTATTCGAGTTACATCAGGTAGAGGGAATAGTCGTAGACGAGAATGCTAACTTTGCTCATTTACTAGGATATCTAAAAAAGTTCTATGCAAAAATGGGGCATGATAAAATAAGAATAAGGCCTGCGCATTTTCCCTACACAGAGCCAAGTGTAGAAATAGAATATTTTAATAAAAAGAAGAAGACTTGGGTAGAATTAGGTGGTGCAGGGATGATAAGACCAGAAGTAACAAAAATGTTATTCGGAAAAGAGATACCTGTTCTTGCATGGGGACAAGGAATGGAAAGAGGAATTTCACAATACTATGATATCCACGATATAAGAGACTTATACAATAATGATATCAAACAATTAAGAACAATAAAATCACACCTGAAATTATAAAATGACAAATATAACTGTAGATAAGAAATATTTATTGAAAGAAACTGGCTTAAAACTAGATGATAATGCTTTAAGGCAAAAGATTTCAATGCTAGGAACAGATCCAGAAGAAATAACTAGTGATGAAATCATAGTAGAGATCTTTCCAAACAGGCCAGATATGTTATCAGGTTATTCTATAGTAAGAGCATTAAAACAATTCCTGGGAAAAGATATTGGCTTAATAAAATACACTGCAAAAGAACCTAAAAAAGGTTACAAAGTTATAGTCGATAAATCAGTAAAAGCGGTAAGGCCCTTTACTGCCTGTGCAATAATAAAAAATCTTAAATTAGATGATCTAAAAATAAAAGAGATAATCCAGTTACAAGAAAAATTACACTTAACATTTGGAAGAGATAGAAAAAAACTAGCAATAGGAATCTATCCTCTAGAAAAAATAAAACTTCCAATACATTACAAAGCACTGGCTCCAGATAAAATAAAGTTTTTGCCACTAGAATCAAATAGGGAAATGACTGGAACACAAATTCTAAGACAACACCCTGCAGGAATAAAATATGCAGATTTACTAAAAGATGCAAAGGTTTATCCAATATTTATAGACTCTAAAGATCAAATATTGAGTATGCCCCCAATAATAAATTCAGAATTAACAGGCAGAGTAACAGAGAAAACAAAAGACGTATTTATAGAGTGTTCAGGATTTAACTTCGATGTTCTAGAAAAATGTCTACATATAATTGTAACAGTAATGGCAGACATGGGTGGAGAAATTTACCAGATGCAAGTCGAGGACAAAATAACTCCTTCATTAAAAACAGAAAAGATGAACCTAGACATTCGATATGTAAAACATGTTCTTGGTGTAAATTTTAAGTCAGCTGATGCAAAGAATGCTCTAGAAAAAATGGGCCATGGAGTACAAGTAAAAATAAATTCATTAGAAGTAGAAATACCCTGTTACAGAGCAGACATTCTAGGAAAAGTTGATCTGGTAGAAGACCTAGCAATAGGGTATGGTTATGATAATTTCGAACCAATGATACCTAAGGTTGCCTCAACATCAAAAGAATTAGACATAAACGTATTCCAAAGAAAACTAAGGAAAATGTTAGCAGGATTTGGATTGCTAGAAATAAAAAACTACGAAATAATAAATTCAGAATTACAAACAGAACAAATTAATAATAAAGAAAAACCTATAATGCTCTTAAGTTCTGTGTCATCAGAGTATAATTCAATGAGAACCTCTCTTGCAGCGTCAATGCTTGGAACTCTAAAGTTTAATCTAAAGAACGAACAAGAAGCTGCACTATTTGAAATTGGAACAACATTTCATCATGATTCTAAACAAGAAACAAATATAAGAGAAGAAGAAAAGCTGGGAATTGTAATTTCTAATAAAAATGCAAATTTTACAACTGCAAAAAGAGTGTTAACAACTCTAATGAAAGAATTAGATCTAGAGTTCTCACTAAAAGAAATTATTCATCCTATGCTTATTGAAGGAAGAACAGGAGAAATAATTATTAAGGATGAAGTTCTTGGAAAAATTGGAGAAATCTCTCCTCAGGTTCTTACAAATCTAGAACTAAAAAATCCCTGCGCGTTCATTGAAATAAATTTAGATAAGTTATTGAAAGTGCTATAATCCCTTTTTCTAGATTGGTAATGATCTTGATTTGATTGTTTTATTTTTTCTTTTAGAAATGTTTCTTTGCCTTTACTTAGAAGTTCTTCAGTGACCTCTGGATATTCTGAATTAATTTTATTTTCAAGTTTATTTGCCCTATTTTGATTTTTTTCTATTAATGCTTTTGTTTTCTTAACTACTTCTAATTTATATTCATAAAATTTATTAAATGATTTCCTAAATTTTCTTAATTCTCTTTCACTTAAATAAAAATCTTGCTCTGTTTCAATAATTGTTTTCAGGATATATATTATTTTAATATTAGCTTTTTCTGTAGAATTTAATTCTTTATAGAACTTGGTGAGTGCATTATTTTCATAGAATTCTTTTAATATGTTTTTTCTATCTACTTCTTTTCCTGTTTTTGTTTTATCCATAATAATCTAATAATAACAAGGTTCATAAAATTGAATTATAAACAAGCGGAAATATTTTGGATTTATCGGAATTTCTTAGAAAGATATAAATACTGTGTGTTACTTTCATAGTATATGCCTAGTAAGACTTCCAAAGCAGAATGTGAAGATTTTATTAATGAATTCTTTAATAGAGTTATAACCAGATTAAATTTGACTGCAGATTCTTTTACTAGATTCACCAAGCCATCTTTTGAGGTTAAACCATATAAAACTGAAGAACAAGAAGGGCGCTATCAAAAACTCCTTATTAAACAGTATAATGGTTCTCTTCTAAAATTCGAAGAAAAAGAATTAATTGAGCTTTTTAATCTTCCATCAAGGGATTTACCTGGATTTCAGATTCATAATAAAATAGTTATGAATCAACAGATGCTCGATTATCCTATTAATTATAATTTTTTATCCCATGAAATATTACATGCTGTAAGAAAACATTTACATCCATATGAACGCCATATAGGTTATGATTATCCCCTAATTCTAGTTAATTCTGAAGTTAATATGTTATCAGGAAAAGGTTATTTACCAGCTAATACAACTAATGTAAATGTTCCTGCAGAATTTATAGAATTTTTTGCATTTCTCAACTCAATTATTGTTCCTGAAGTTTTCTCTGATAGAAAGGATATACTTGATAGGTTTGAGAAAATAGATAAACATTTCTCTCATAAATCTGTAAAAAAATCTTTTGATTTCTTTAATCGTAAGGTTTTCAAGAGAGTTGATGAATTATCAAAATATATTGTTCCCTTAGTTAAAGAAATTGAAGTTGCTAAAGATATAAGGTATTTTCATGAACTTGATAAGTGGGAAAGATTTGAAAATTATTACAGAAAATTCTCAAGTAGTGGTTCTTATTTTTCTTTAATTTTTGGTACACCTCAATTTATAACAAATCATCTTTATAATTCTTTGTCTAGTACTATGGCAGATATTATTTCTATTAAAAATAAAACTGGTTTTACAGAACAAAAAAATATTACAAATAAGTTAGCTGATATTAAACAAATTTTAGTTGATAATCATTTCCTAAGTAAACATTATGATCTTCATCTTGTTGCGAAGTTAATGGTTTTTCAAAATCAGGAAAAATTATCTACTGATTGGCCAAATGTTTTTCTTGCTAGTGCAAATGAAGTAATGAATCAATATGTAAATCCTACAAACAAATTTCTAAATAAACTAAGAAAAAAGGTTAGATTTACTTAAAATTTATAAATATATATTATTCTAAAAATAAAATGGCAATACTAATAGGTGTAGATGAAGCTGGAAGAGGCCCTGTAATAGGACCGATGGTTATGTGCGCATTTGCAATTGAAGCAGAAAAAGAACAAAATCTAAGGAATCTTGGAGTAAAAGATAGTAAAATGGTTCCTTCTGTAAAGAGAAATAAGTTATTTGATGATTTATCAGAGAACTTTCAGTATACTGTGAATGTAGTAAGTTCAAAAGAAGTTGATGATGCATTAAATGATTCAGAATTAAATCTTAATTGGCTAGAGGCAGTAACTTCAGCAAAGTTATGCAATGAGTTAATTGATGAACTAGGCACAGATAAGGTTAAAATAATTCTTGATTGCCCAAGTGTGAACCTTGAAGCATATAAAGAGTATTTTCTAAAAAAGCTAGGAAAAGATATTGATGTAATCTGTGAACATAAAGCAGATGTAAACTATCCTGTTGTCTCAGCTGCATCAATTATAGCCAAAGTAACAAGAGATAGGGCAATTTATCATTTAAAAAAAGAGTTTAGTGTTGATTTTGGTAGTGGTTATCCTAGCGATCCAAAAACAAAAGCATTCTTAGAACAAAACTTTGATAAATATCCATTCTTCAGAAAGACTTGGGCTGCATGGAAGAATGCTAAGAAGAAAGCTACACAAAGAGGTTTAGGTGACTACTAAAATGGAATATTTAAATAAAAATTTATACAAATTCAATTATGTGAGAGAAAATATAGAAATAATAATTAGTAGTATTGTGGCATTCTTTGTTCCTTTTCTGATAGGTCATCCGCAACTATTAGTTGGTGTAATAATCAATTTTATGTTAATAAGATCTGCATATTATTCTCCACTAAAGAAAACTTTACCGGTAATAATACTACCCAGTCTGGCTGTATTCTTTAGAGGAATGATATTTGGTAACTTAACTTCACAATTAATCTATTTAATACCATTCATAATTTTAGGAAACTTTGTTTTAGTATTCATGTCAAAACAATTCTTTAAGAATAATAAAAGAATTTTAACAAACTCAGTAAAAGGAATACTAGTAAAAGTAGCAATTATATTTGTAGGAACAGTATTAGTTTATGCAATTGGTTTAATACCAATATTCTTTTTGCAAACAATGGTTTTATTGCAAGTAGTAACTGCAGTTGTTGCACTGGGATTGTTTTATGGTAATGTTAAATTGAATAAGAAATTAACTTTAAATATTTAGTTTCCGCTTAGGCGGTGCCAATAATTAAAGATTATTGAGCATTTTATTATTTTTTTAGGGGGGATATTATGAAATTCTATGCAGATTTACATCTGCACTCAAGATTTAGTCGTGCAACGAGCAAAGATTTAACTATGTCGAATCTTGAGAAGTGGGGAAAAGTAAAAGGATTAAATCTTCTAGGAACAGGAGACTTTACACACCCAGAATGGATTAAAGAATTAAAACTAAATCTAGAAGATGACGGAACAGGAATTCTAAAATCTAAAAAAGGTATGAATTTTATTTTACAAACAGAGCTTTCTTTAATGTACACCCAGGATGGGAAAGGAAGAAGAGTTCATCTGGTAATGTTAGCACCTAATTTTGATGTTGTAGCACAAATAACAGAGTATCTTCTAACAAAAGGAAGAATTGACTATGATGGCCGGCCAATATTCAAAATTCCCTGTGATGAATTTGTTTATGAAATGAAAAAAATAAATAAAGATATAGAAGTTATTCCTGCACATATCTGGACTCCTTGGTTTGGAGCATTGGGAAGTAAGTCTGGTTTTGATTCTATAAAAGAGTGTTTTAAAGATCAAGAAAAACATATTCATGCAATAGAAACAGGGTTAAGTTCAGATCCTCCAATGAACTGGAAAATAAAAGAGTTAGATAAATATCAATTAATCAGTAATAGTGATTCACACAGTTTTTGGCCATGGAGAATTGGAAGAGAGGCAAATATTTTTGATTTAAAAGAATTAACTTACAAGAATGTTCTGAATGCAATAAGAACAGGTGAAGGATTAATAGGGACTGTAGAGGTTGATCCTAATTATGGAATTTATCATTATACAGGACACAGAAAGTGTAATGTTTGTCTAAGTCCAGAAGAGGCAAAGAAAATAAATAATATATGCCCTGTGTGTGGTAAACCTCTAACTGTTGGTGTTTTAGAAAGAGTTGAAGAGTTGGCAACAAGATCTGAAGACGAGAAACCAAAAAACACAAAGCCATTTCATGAAATGGTTCCTTTATCTGAGTTAATATCTAAAACTTATAATAAAGGGCTTACAACAAAATATGTTTGGGCAATATTTAATCAGTTTCTTGCAAAGTTTAAAGATGAATTTACTATTCTTTTAGATGCTTCCAAAGAAGAACTGTCTAAGATTGATGCAACGATTGCAGAAGTTATAATCCAAAACAGGGAAGGTAAAATTAAAGTTAAACCCGGATATGATGGGGTTTATGGTGTTCCTTTGTTGGAACAGAAAATTCCTGAGATTATAACTGAGTTTGATAGTAGAATTAAAAAGAAGAAAATTCAAAAGAATTTAGGTGATTATTGATAGTTAAATTGAGATTCTGATTCTTCACAGATTCGCATGCTGTTTACCTTGGGTGCATATACCCCTGCAACTGCATCAGATGATCTAAATTTGTCTTCCCATTTTGCATTAAACCAGTCATGATCTATTTGTCTTTCAATTTCTGTAATTATTTTTTTATTAGTGGTATTGATGGTTTCATATTTCATTCCTGAATTTTCTATTACTTTCATTAGTTTTAGGTATTCTTTAAGATATTGCAAATCTGCTTCAAGATTTTGAGTTTGGATAGGTATTACACTCACATCTTGATCTTGTGATTTATTAACGTATTCTTGAATAAAATCTTTTTTTGTTATTTGTGCGTTTCCATTAACTCTTTCAATGTAATAGTCTCTTGTAAGTTCTGTTAAATCTCTATCTGGTTTAGGCTCTTGAGTTTTAATAGCTTTAGCAACTTCATCTAAGAGCTTATATTCATCTCCTTCCCACCCTTCTAAAAGATAATTTTTTAGGGTTCCTGTCTGCAGCAAAAGGGAATACTGCATTGATAATTATGTGTTGGTTCTCAAATGCAGATCTGTAGAAATCAATAATTATTGTGTCTTCTTCATAATTGAAGGTTCTAGTATACTAAAATCCAGAATTAGCCATAAATTTGATGAATTTTCCTTCAGTGTTAGTGTAATTGCCCATATTATTTACCTTTAGCTATATTTTACTATCATTTCATCAAGATCGAACTCTTTGATCTCTCTGCTAAAGGAAATTGATCCACTATTTAAACTTTCCTTATTGTTTTTAAGGTAGCTAGTGACAATTGCTTTAAATTGGTATCCTGCGTTAAGTTTATCTTTGTCTGTTGGGTTTTTTATCTTATCAAACTTTAGATGCCCCTTTGTGTCTTTAAAGATGGTTCTCATTATTTTTGTTTTTTCCTTAATACATAGTTTTGGTTCTGTAAATCCTAATGCATATGCTGCAACAACAAAATCCTTTTCTCTTTCGCCTTTTCTGAAGTTTTCAGTTTCTAACTCTTTTGAATGGGAGGTTTTAAGTGCTAGTGCTGTATAATAGAATCTTATGTTAGCCCCATATTCTCTTGCTTGTTCAATATCATTTTTTAAATTAGAATATTCTATTCTACTTTTTGTTATTTTATTTGAAAGATTAATAAGATCACTTAGATTGTCTATGAAATAATTAGCATTTTCTCCACGTGAAGGTGTTTTTTTTGGCTGTTTATGAATAGTCTTTGACTCTTCCTGTTCATTTTCTATTAATTTTTCAATTGAAGAAGTTTTTTTATCTTTTTGTTGTTGTTCTTCTCCAACCATCGCTATAGCATCGTTTACAATTCTTCCTATTGCATCATGTTCTTCGTAGTTGAATCCAAGTATTTCATCTAGTTTTACGATGAGTTCGTAATCTGTTCCCTGAACAGCTTTGTTAAATTCTTCTATTAGAAAGGTGCTCTCTTCTTCATTGAGAGGTTTATTCTTTTGGTACTTTTCCATAACTTTATCTAAAGTTGAATCTGCCATATTGTATTATTACCTTTTATTCTTTATAAAGTTTTTGGTTATTTGTCACTCTTAAGTAGTATATTTATAAAGTATTTTTTTAGGTTAACCTCGTAAATAATAGAATAATCTAGTGCTTTTTAAGTTTTAATACGTAATTTCCGAAAGAATTTTGATTAAATTTAATTATAATAAAAATTTCCACCAAAAACCTAAGAAATAAAAAATAAGAAATCCTAATAAAAAACTTGGAATAAATGGTAAACCATTCTTTATTTTAATCATTCTGATCTTCTTCTGTTTGTAAAGTTGATTAACTATCTTAACTTGGTTTTCAGTTAGCCCAGTGTTCTGAAATCCGCATACAAGAAACTTATCAAAATAAATATGAATAGACTCAAGAAATCCAATAAATTCTCCAATATCCTTTTTATCTATTTTGAGTGTTTTTGCTTTTTTCATAGCAAGACTAACAGAACTTGATTGCATAATTGTTTTGACTATATGAACTTCTTTTGCTAATTCTTTTTTGTTCCATCTTAAAAATAACATTGAGAAAAAATCTTGTTTATGCTTTCGATATTTTAAAGCAATATTCTGCGTGAATGCATGAAGGCTAAGCTTTTTATCATCTTTAATGTAAAATTCTCTGTAAGCTTCTTTCAAAAGGTCTTTTGTTCTTCTTTTAACATAAACATTCTTAATAACCCAATCACCAATGGTAATCTTATTTGCATAAATTTTCTTGTTCATACAACCATTATCAATTGCTTTTGCTGACACCCAAATATAAAACATGACAATAGGAAAGAATCCTATTAAAAGAACAAAAACATCCTCTGTAAAAATTCTCATAAGATAATTAATAATAAAGATAATAATTATTGCAAGTGTAAAGTTAAACATAAATCTTCTTATTTTTTTAATCTCTTTTGTTTTCATGATTTGTTTAAACTCTTTGCTAAATTCTTTATGTTTTGAAATTAATAATCCTATTGAAAATAAGATTCCATAAATTGCTCCTGCAATTGCGAAATTTATTATGAATAAGAGCCATTTGGATGTAAATAAATAATCAATAAATATTATATTGCCAGTTACTAAACCATAAAAAGTTTGAACATTAAAACCAATTAATGCAAGTAATCCAATAAGAATTTTAGAATCTCCACCGCCCCACTGGCCAGTATAAAATAATAATAAACCAATTAAGAAGCCAAATATTGCTCCTGCAACAGAATTGATAATCATCCAATAATTATTTTGGATTACACTTAGAATAAGATTAGCTGTTATTGCAGTAAAAAGAAAAGTGTAGCTAATCCAATCAGGAACCTCTCTTATTTTTATGTCTGTTATTGAAGCAATAATAAGAACTGTTAATGCCAATAGGAATAATGTTATGTCTATCATCAATTCTCACCCAACTTAATTTATAAATCATTAGTAAACTTTATAAATTTTGTTGAATTTAAAGCTATTATGATAAATATATTAAAAAATATCTCGCGAATGGATTCTCTTAAAAAGCAGCAACTTCCTAAACACATTGCAATCTCAACAAGAAGCTTGGGGTTATACAGAAAACAAGATGAAAATCTTATTGAACTTGCATTAAAAAAAGTTTCAGAACTGGTTTCTATTCAAACAAAGCTTAATATTCCTATTTTTACATTAATGTTTGAGAATAAAGCAGATACTGATTTAAAGTTTATAGATTCACTAATAACACATTTACAAAATGATGAATCAATACGAACCAACAAGATAAAAGTTATGATTATTGGTAAATGGTTTAATCTCCCTATTGCAACGACAGAAAACATAAAGAAACTTATGGAAGGAACAAAAGATTATGACAATTTTTTTTTAAATCTTCTTATTAACTATGATGGTAAGGAAGAAATTATTTCTGCAATAAAATTGTTAACATTAAAAGCAGTTAATAAGCAAATTGATGTTGAGAAAATTGATGCAGATATGATAAAAGAGTCATTGTATACTTCTTATTTTGTGCCTCCAGAAATACTTATTGAATGTGCATATAATTATTCAGGAATGTTGCTTTGGGATCTTCCAGAATCAAGAATTTATTTAACTGGAAGTAAGCATTGGCTGGACCTTGATAAAAAAGAGTTTGAAGAGGCGCTTGGATCATATAAGAAATCAAAAGGTTCTAAGAAAAAAGATTAATTTTCTATTGGTGAGAGTAATTACTATAAAGGTTCTTTGTTATTACATCTACACTTGATTCTTGCGTGCTATCTAGTTTTGATAAAAGTGCTGCAGCACCAATTGATGTTAGCCCAATATATGCTCCAATAGCTTCCATCGGAATTTCTGGAAACTTCATTTTTAATCCTATTGCAAGAATGTCTGAAACCATTACCATCGCAACACCAATAGTTTGTTTAATACTTTCAGATGTATAAGTTGAGATTTTTGAATTCCCATATGTTTCTTGAACTTTCATAAACAAGAGAATTCTAAATATATTTATAAGTTTTACTGTGATTTATATGTATGGTGCATTATTCTGCTCTTCATGTTTCATGCCGTAAATAAGAGAATAATTCCATAATACTCCTTTTATTTTTTTAATTCTAACCGAGAAACCACATTGTTTAAAAACTTGTTCAAGCATTGTTTTATGAGTTAGATATTTAGGATTGGGAATAAAATGAAAATAATCCATGTATTCAATAAAACATATCTTTCCTCCATCAGGCAATATGTCCCTCATCTCTTTTAGAACTTTATTTAAATCTTGTATATAACCTAACATCCCAACACTGAAAATCATATCTACATTGGTTATTTGTGGATGAACCCTATTTATAATGTGTTCATCATGAATAATATGTACATGAAAGTTACCTTTCTTTAACATCCTATTATTTAATATTTTGATATTCTTTTTACTAAAATCTATTGCATAAATTTTACCTGTTGGCCCAACTTTATCTGCAATAGACATTGTTAGTGTTCCTATACCTGCCCCGAACTCAAGAATTTTCCTGCCATTATACCCTGAAAATAAATTGATTATTTCTCTTCTGAGTTTTTTTGGAAAGAATATATCTTCCATCCATAGATTAATATTAGAGAATAGTTCATTTATTTTTATTGCAAATCCTGGATTATAATAAATATTTAGCATTAAGTACACAGGTAATCCAAATAGTATAAATCCTAAAACATATCCAAATAAGTATCTGCTGTTCGGTTCAAAATATAACCATGCGACTATGAATGAAAGAAAAAGTAATGAAACAACATATGGTAAGAAGTTTCCAAATGGAGCTTTAAAATCTACTTTACCGGGATATTTCTTTCTTATAACCGGAATCGTCATTATAGTTGAAATATACATAAATAAAGATAGCGGAATCATTATGCTTAAAAGCATTTTGTATTGCCCTAAAGATACAAATATAATAATGATTCCCACAATGCTTTGAAAAATGATTGCTTTATGTGGTGTTCCTGTTTTTTTGTGAACATCAGAGAATTGTTCTATAAATAATTTATCTCTTGCCATTGCTAATAAAAGACGTGGGCTGGAGATAATATTCCCAGATGCGCTACCAATAAAAGTAATAAATATGCCTATAATAAAATATTTAATAAAATTTGTGGCGAATAATTTAGACAAAATTAAATTAAATGCATTTGGATTTGTTATTAAACTACTCAATGGAATAATCCCCAATGAAAGTATTGCAACTATTACACTTAAACCACCAACAACAAGAGTTGTTATTATTAATGCTTTTGGGATAACTGTTCTTGCGTTCCTTGTTTCTTCTGCTAAAAATGTTGCATTCTCCCATCCAAAAAATGTTTCTGAGATAAAGAATAGTGCAATTAAGATCATAAAATACCCTTCTGATTGAAAAGGTAAAACAATACTTGCATCAAATACAGGAATAGCTTTGAAAATAAATGCGCCAATTACTGCTAAAGTTATACTCGCAAAGATTAATAATAATATTGCGCTATCTTTCATTCCTCTATAAGCAATATAGTTCATAAAAATTATTGTGCCCATACTGATTAGTACAACATAAAATAATGTTAATGCAGGAAAAGTAATTTTTAGCGCAGCAACAATAAGTAATGGGGTATTAACAGTATTAACCAACCAAGTAGTCCACCCAATTATAAAGCTGGGAAACCTACCATAAGCTTTTTTGCTAAACTCATATACCCCCCCTGCATTAGGGAATCTCGCAACAAGTTCTCCAAAACAAAGTGCAATGTATATGCTTAACAGAAGCATTATTATCCAAGAAATTATTGATGCTGATCCTGCAAAACTTGCACCAACTGCAGGAGCAAGAAATAATCCTGTTCCTATTAAAGATGTAATAAGCAATGCAAATATTGTTAAGAATCCTGTACTCTTTTTTAATTCAGTCATATTAATCCTTTAATGATTTTCTTAATTTCTTTTTAATTAAACTTTTTCCTGTCATCTCAATTGGTTTTCTCAAATGTAGTAATTCTAATAATGTTGGTGAAACATCTTTAAGTGAGCCATTTTTGATATATGCCGTATTATTTCTACTCTGCGATCTTTTCTTAAACCTTGCTTTCTCGTCGATTAATATACATGGAACTTGATTTGTTGTATGTGATGTGAATGGTGTTCCGTTGCTTTCTAACATTTTTTCACAATTGCCATGATCTGCAATTAAAAGAACAGTTCCATCTTGTGATTGAATTTCTGTAATAATTTCCTTTATTAAGATATCCACTTTTTCAAGAGCTTTAATTGTTGCTTTAATTGATCCGGTATGCCCAACCATGTCAGGATTTGCAAAATTTAAAACAATAAATTTATATTTCTCTTTTTTAAGAGTTTTTACTAATTTGTTAGTAACTTCTTGTGCAGACATTTCTGGTTTCAAATCGTATGTTAAAACTTTTGGACTATTAATAAGTAATCTATCCTCTTTTCTAGAGGGGGTTTCTATCCCGCCATTAAAGAAAAAAGTCACATGAGGATATTTCTCAGTTTCAGCAGCCCTTAGTTGGGGTATATTTGCTTTAGAAACAACTCCCCCAATAGTGTTCATTGGTATTCTTGGAGCAAACACAACAGGAAGTTTAAGATGTCTATCATACATTGTTAAGCATATAAAGTTTAATTTTAGTTTTTTCTTTCTTGTAAAGCCTTTAAATTTTCCAGTTGTAAAAGCCTTACTCAGTTCTCTTGCCCTATCACTTCTAAAATTAAAAAAGATTATAGAATCATTCTCTTTTACTTTTGATTCTTTATTAATAAGAATTGGTTTCACAAATTCATCTGTTTCACCTTCATGATATGCATGATTTATTGCTTTTATAGGATGATTCAGAAACTTTTTTCCTTTGCCATTAACAACAAGATCATATGCTTTATGTTCTCTGTTCCATCTATTATCTCTATCCATTGCATAAAATCTTCCAACGATTGAACCAATAGTTCCAATTTTATTTGACTTGCAAAATTTTTCAATTTTAATTATATATTTTTTTGCAGATTTTGGTGGAGTATCTCTACCATCAAGAAAACAGTGAATATAAACCTTATCGAGTTTTTGTTTCTTAGCCATCTTCAACAATGCAAATAAATGATTAATATGACTATGAACCCCCCCATCACTTGCCAACCCCAATAAGTGGAGTGCAGAGTTATTTTTTTTAACTTTCTGCATTACTTCAATAAGTAATTTATTTTTGAAAAATCTTCCAGAACTAATTTCTTTATTAATATGTACTAGATCGGTATCAATTATTCTTCCGGATCCAATTGTCATATGTCCAACTTCAGAATTTCCCATTTGTCCTCTTGGTAATCCAACATCTTTTCCTGATGCATATAGTTTAGAATGGGGATAATTTTTAATTAGTGAGTCATAGAATGGCATTTCTGCGAGTTTTATTGCATTGCCTTTAATCGTTTTTCTTATTCCAAATCCATCAAGTATCATTAATAAGACAGGTGTTTTTCTTCTTGACAGGTCATACTTTACTTTTATTATTTTTGTTTTTTCTTTTTTTGTTTTCTTTTTTGTAACTTTATTCTTTTTGATTGTTTTTTTCTTAATAGTGTTCTTTTTTATTTTATTTGGTTTTTTTATGATTGTTTTTTTCTTTTTATGTTTAGGAATATTCTTTTTCTTGATTAATTTCTTTTTTGTAGTCTTCTTTTTCTTAATTGTTTTCTTCTTTATAATTTTCTTTTTTAGAACTCTTTTTTTTCTAGAAACCCTTTTTTTAGTTTTTAGAACTTTCTTCTTAGATTTAGCTTTAGTCCTACCTTTAGATTTAGATTTTTTTCTAACTACCAAATTCTCACCCTATACCTTAATTTTACTGTTTCTCGTTTAAAAAGGTTGCTTTTTTCTATTTTATCTCGCAATATTTGTGAGATTGCTATAATTAAAAATATAAACCTCTGTTAGCTCTCTAATTTTATGAAAAAGCTCTTTATTTACATAATAATTGGATTTTTATTGATAATTTTTGTTTCTGCAGATAATTTGTCTTTTTATGATCAAGTTATTAATTCTCTTAACAGAGATTCTGGAGAAATTGAACTCTATTTTTGTGAATATAATAATTGTGAAAAAGGGTTGATTGATATTATTAATAATAGTGAAGAAGTTGTCTGTGCGTTTTATGATCTTAATCTTGAAAATCTAATCCAGATTTTAGATTCTAAAAACACCCTTCTTGTACTTGACAAAAAGATGAAAGATAAAGATTACTTAGAAAATGTTTCCATAAATATTAATTTTAAAGAGCAAAGTGCATACATGCACCATAAATTTTGTATTTTAGATAATAAAACTGTTTTAACAGGCAGTATGAATCCAACTAAATTTGGAACAAGCAGAAACAATAATAACTTTTTTGTAATTGAATCAGAAATACTCGTAAAGAATTATTTGAATGAAATAGATTATCTTCTGGATAAAGAAGTAAATAATACTGAGAATATTTTTATAATGAATAATTTTATTATGGAGAATTATTTTTGTCCACGAGATTGTAAGTCAGGAGGAATCGAAAGATTAATTGCACTCATCAACTCTTCACAAAAGACAATTGATATTGCAGCATTTAGTTTTACTTCAGAAGATATTTTTCTTGCAATATTAAATGCTCATGAAAAGGGTGTTGATGTTAGAATTATACTTGAAAAGAGACTAATAAACACTAAAGGTTCAAAGTTTAAGATTCTTCAAGATCTTGGTATTGAAATTATCTTTGATAGTAATCCAGGATCAATGCATCACAAATTTATAATTATTGATGGTAGTGTTGTGCAGACTGGTAGCATGAATTATTCTGAGAACGGAATGAAAAAGAACAGTGAGAACTTTTTCATAATTTATAATCCTGCAATCGCCAATGCTTTTACACAGGAGTTTGAGAGAATGTGGATTAATTCTTCATAATCTTTGCAACAAAAAATCCTTCTGAATCATTATCTTGAGGATAGATTCTTAGGCATTTAGAAATATCTTTGTGAAACTTTTTATCTTGCCATTTGGTGAATGCAGGACTTCTATTGATTTTGAGATCAATATCCATTAATTCTGCATCCTCAAAATTCTCTAACAACCAAGTCACAACTGCTTCGTTTTCTTCAGGTTCCTGAGTGCAAGTTGAATAAACCATGATTCCACCTGGTTTGAGTGCTTTAAATCCTGCTTGAATTAGACTTTTTTGAATATAAGAAAATTTTTTAACGAGACGAGGAGACCACATGTCAAGAACTTTAAAACTTTTTCTTATTGTTCCTGTTCCAGAACAGGGTGCATCAACAAGAACCCTTTCAAACTCTTGTTTCTTTTGAAAGTGTGTTCCACTAAGATTTGTAATTACCTGATTTAAAACACCCAGTTTTTGTAAATTTCCACCAAGAGCTCTAAGTCTAGAGGAACTAATATCGTTTGCAATAAGCAAACCTGTATTATCCATATATTGTGCTATTTGAGAAGTTTTTGATCCAGGTGCAGCGCACATATCAAGAATCTTCATCTTTTCTTCAATATCAAGCACAATTGCAGGGATCATAGAAGCTGCTTCTTGTAAATAAAAGTATCCTAGTTGATGCTCAAGCATGTTTCCGAAATCATATCTCTCTTTTTGTTTATCTTCAACCCAAAATCCAACTTCACACCAAGGAATTGGTATGAGTTTTAGTTTCTTCTTTAATCTCTCAACTGCCGTATCAAAATCTATTTTAAGAGTATTAATACGAACACATCGCCTAAGATAAGAAAAACTGTATTCAATAAATTCATCGTATCTATCGCCAAGTAATTCTCTATAGTGTTTCTCAAACTTTTCACTAATTTTAAGCTTTTTACTTATAGGATTTTGCTCTGGCTTTGTTCTTTTAGACATAATAATAAAGAAACGATTGTTGTTTAAAAAAGTTTAGAAAAAAATAAAAGTTATGCTGCTTTATTAATTTCAATTGCATCAACTAGCATGTTTCTTGCATATGCCTTAATTTGCATACCTTTTTCTAAATACTTAAATTCGTCAAAAATATTTTTATTAGTAAATTTACCTTTATATGCAGAAAATACAGAATCAACTTTTCCTCCTATATCCAGGGTTAAATTAACACCAAACGTGGGGGTTTTATCTTCTTTTATTTCTTTTTCACTTAATTCTGCATTAAGATATTCTAATCCAACTATTTTAGCATTAATTGGAACAAGTTTTTCATTATTGTTTTCAATAGCATTATAAATATCTTCGTTTACATGATTTGCATATAACCTTACTATATCATTCATTTAAAACCACCAAATTATAGAAACACTACCAACTATTTAAATTTAACTTATAAAATAAAAATAATAAAATGCTCAATAAACACTATAATCAAGATTATTGGTCATTCAATAAAAAAAGAAATATAAACAAAATTTTATTTTCTTGCTTTTTCTAGTTTACCACGTAGAAGTGCATTAAGAGACTGATCATTAACTTTCATAACTCTCCATCTAACTCCTGGAATGTCACCCTTAGAACGACCCATGGCTCCACCAATACATTCAATTACAACTTCATCGTGTTCGTCAACTAATTTACTTGCACCGTCACCTGGTAAGAATGCAGTAACTTGTTTACCGTTCTTAACTAGCTGAACTCTAACACATTTTCTCATTGCAGAATTTGGCTGTTTTGCCTCTAATTGAACTTTAGAAAGGACTATTCCTGAAGCTTGTGAAGACCCTTTTAACGGATCTGCCTTAATCTTTAAATTAAGAGCTTTTTTTACAAACCATTTGTTAGCCCAAAGACCTTTTTTTCTCTTTTTTTGCAGTTTTTTCGCTGCATTGATTCCTTTTGCTTTTTTTGCCATGTTTAACACCACGAACTTGATTTTATTTATAAATTTAACTTATTATACTACTTTAATTTCTTTAACTTCAGGGAAATATTTTTGCACAATTGATTCAGTATTCCTAAGATTTTGTGCTCTTGAACCAATAATCAATCCATTAGTTTTTTTATCTCTGCCCTTAATTGTGATAATTCCTTCTTCCAAAGAGATGTCATTTACGTGTAATGGAAAAATGATTTTAACTACAAAATCAAGAGCATTAGGACTATATTCAATAATTTTTATCTTTTGTCCAATTTTTGATTCAACTCTTTTTATATTGTTTTTATCTTTGCCAATAGCTTTTCTGATTTGGCCAGGCATTACTATGAATAGCATTTTATCCTGATTTTCAAAACAATCTTTAAGAGTTGTTCTTGTTATGCTCTCAAACAGTGCTCTTATTTGAATGGCTTTAACATCATAGACAATCCCCATTTTATTATTTTAAAGCTCCTACAACAGAAATATTAAATGGTTTTCTACAAAGTATTCCAAGTTCCTCATTTTTTATATCAAGGTTTACTACCTCAACTTCTGAGATTCTTGCCAATTTCTCAATATCATTTTTAATTTCTTCTTTGCAGTTTTTTGCAATAAATATTTTTGAGATAAGTTTTTGGTTAAGTTTTTTGATAATAACTTTAGAACCAATAATCCCCTTTCCTTTTTCTAAAATATTCCTTATTTCTTGCATTTTTGTTTACCTCCAGTTTTAACCTTCTCAAACAGTTATTTCTTATTCTTTACTTTCGTTACAAGTCCAGGTAATCCTGTTCCTAATGGAACGACCTGATTCATCATAACATTTTCAATAACACTATATAATGGATCATTTGCACCTGCTAATCCTGCACTTATCAAGTGTTTAATTGGTGTTTCAAAAGAAGCTCTAGCTAAAACACTAGGTTTTTCTTTTACAACACCATACCTATTAATACCCATTATTTTTCCTGCCATTGTTATAACATCTGCAATAAGCATAATGTGTCTTATATCAATATTAAGACCCTGTGAATCAATAACTGAATTAATTTCATTCATTACTGCTTGTCTTGAAGCTTCAATACCTAACAATGATTCAATTTGGTGTATGTTATTTGATATTGTTCTAGTCGTATCAACAAAATCAAGTTTCATTACTTCATTAAGGCTTGTTCCTGAAGCCATAATAACATATTCCTTATCTTTTTTAACAGGAAGAACTTGACTGACTCCTTTTACTCCTCCAACATATACTTCTTTTACTTGTTCTTTTAATTTGTATAAGCTGTTTATATTGAAATCTTTTGAAGTGTGTTTAACAGTGATTGTATTGTCTTTATTTAATTTAAGTGAGAATCCTCTTGTTCCTTTGCTTAGGTTTTTTACAACTGTTGCAATATCTAAACCAGATTTTTCAATCTTTTCTCCATCTAAATGGATGGTCATCATAAATTCTGCAACATTGATTGTTATTTCTTTCAGATACTCTTTAAGTTTTCTTTCCTTTAATAGTTCTGCTTTTTCTTTTAGGTCTTTTCCTTCACTATAAGGTTTCTTTAGAAAGATTGTAAGAATTTCAGTTGAATTCTTTTTTCTTGCATCTAAAACTTCAATTAGTCTTGGAAGACCTGTAGTAACATTCATTTCTGCAACACCTGCAAGGTGGAATGTATTTAATGTCATCTGAGTACCGGGCTCTCCTATTGATTCTGCAGCAACTAATCCAACTGCTTCTCCTGGGTCTGCCAGAGTTGAATCATATTCTTGTTTAACTTTTTCAAGAATAATTCTTATGAATTTTTCTGTTGCATTAGATGGTAAGTTTGTTTCAACATCATCTAATATTTTTTCTGGAAGATCTTTTTTGTATTCTTTGAGTATTGTTTTAATTTTTTGAGAGTCCATTTTATTCCTCATTATTTTTTTGTTTTCTTTCGAAGTTCTAAATCAATAATTTGTTTAACATTAATTCTTCCGCCTTCACTTCTTGCAACATCAATTCCGTCTTCACCGTATTGGAATTGAACAATTCTTTTTGCAGCGTCTCTTACAGTATAATCATACTCAACTTTTAAGTCTTGCATAGAGTTCGCAAGTCTTCTATAAAGATAACCGGATTTAGGAGTTCTAAGTGCAGTATCCATTAATGAATCTCGCCCAGTCATTGCCATAAAAAAGAATTCATGCGGTTTTAAACCTGATTTAAAACTTCCTTGAATAAATCCTCTTGCATTTGCACCAAGGTCGTCTTTTTTAAAGCAGGAAAGTGTTCGTCTTTTGTAACCCTTGCTTATTCTTTTACCTCTAAGCGCTTGTTGTCCAACGCATCCTGCCATTTGTGCAAGTTGAATAAGATTACCTCTTGCTCCTGACTTAACCATAATCATTGTTGAACTATCTTTATTGGCTTTTGTTTCAACAATTTTACCAATATTATTTCTGGCAATATTTAGTTTTTCAAGGATTCTCAATTCTAATGTTTCTTCAATATCTCTTCCAGGAAGATTCTCAAGAGTTCCTTCTTTAAAACTTTTAATTAATTCATTAACCATTTCATAGGCTTTTTGTTTTAAATCAAGAATTTCTTTTTCGCTTTCTTCTGTTGTATCTAAATCAGATAAGAACATAGATAAACCAAATCTTGTTAATACTTCAACTCCAAGTCTATACATGTGTCCAAGAATTTTGACTCCTTTGTCGGGCCCATATTGTTTATATAAATTCCTAAGTAATAATCCTGAACCTTCTCCAAGGTTGTTTGAATCCAATACACCTTGAAGTTTTCCGTTTCTAATATGAACTTCTTCCCTAGACTTATTTGATCCAATAAAATTAAAATCTTTAGGTAAAATAGATGAAAATAGCTCTTCACCTGTAATCTTATCTTTTTTTGGTAAGTTTTTGAAATCATCAATACCTATTTTAAATAAAATATCAATTGCTTCTTCTCTTGGAAAAGAAAGATACTTTGTTAAAACATAATTTCCTGCAACACTATCTTGATTACACCCAATTACAGACAACCCATATCTTGGAGAAATAATTTGAGTTTGAACTTGCATTAATATCTGTGCTTCAGTTCTTGCTTCAGGAGTTTGTGGTATATGAAGATTCATCTCGTCTCCGTCAAAATCTGCGTTATAAGGATTACAAACGGCAGGATTTAATCTTAATGTTAACCCTGGTAAAACTCTTATTTTGTGTGCCATCATAGACATTCTGTGAAGACTAGGTTGTCTATTGAACAATGCAATGTCTCCATCCATAAGATGTCTTTCGACAACGCATCCTGGTTCTAATTCCTCAAGAATTTGTTCCTTATTGTCGTCACCGATTTTTTTTCTTCTTCCATCAGGTCTTACAACATAATTTGCTCCAGGATATTTTTTTGGTCCATTTTCAACAAATTTTCTTAAATAGTCTTTATTCCATTCAGTGATTTTTTCAGGAACAGTAAGTTTTTGCGCCATTCTAAATGGTACACCAACTTCGTTAAGTTCAATTTTTGGATCTGGTCCAATAACTGTTCTTGCTGAAAAGTTTGTTCTTTTACCAACAAGATTGTATCTGATTCTTCCTTCTTTTGATTTAATTCTTGCTGTTAAAGTTTTTAATGGTTGTCCACTTCTGTGTCTTGCTGGTGGAAGTTGAGCAACTGAATTATCAAAAAATGTTGTTACATGATACTGAAGAAGATCCCATAGATCTTCAATAATAATTTCTGGAGCACCTGCATTAATATTTTCAAATAATCTTTGATTTATTCTTACAATATCCCCTAACTTATGAGTTAAGTCATCTTCACTTCTCTCTCCTGATTGAAGAGTTATAGATGGTCTCATTGTTACAGGAGGAATTGGTAGAATTGTTAAGACAAGCCATTCTGGTCTTGCTTCTTTATAATTTATCCCAAACAGTTGTAATTGGCTATCAGGAATTTTTTCAAGTCTAGCTCTTACATCAATAGGGTTTAATCTTTTATCGTTTTCCAAAAAAGTACTTGGTTTTTCTAACCTAATTTTTTTCTGTTTTGCTTCACAATAAGGACATTTTTTTGTATCCCTAAGATTAAAGATAACTTTCTTAATATGATCCATTCTTGCAATTAATCCTTCTTTCTCTTCTACTTTATTAAGATCATCTCTTATTTTCTTGAAATCTGCTTTTGATAGCAATGCATGGCCACAAGCACTACAAGTGCACCTAAGAAGATTATATATTACTGTTATAAAAGAAATATGTACTACCGGTCTTGCTAACTCAATGTATCCAAAATGTCCAAGGCATTCTTTTAGTCTTCCACCGCAAGTTTTACATCTTAATCCTGGATCAATAACTCCCATTCGAATATCCATTAGTCCACCATCAACAGGATACCCTTCTTTATCATAGAGTTCTGGAGTAACAACTTTTGCTGTTGTAATCTCTTTAATTTGTTTTGGACTTAAAATCCCAAACTGAATACTATTCACTTTTTTATAAGCATAATTTTCCATTGTAACACCTTGTCTAATATTTAGTTTTTAATCTCATCATAGGATTTAGTAATAAACTTCTAGTTTCATCTAAAAATAACTTAAACGCATAACTTATTTCCACATTTGAGATTTTTGTGTTTTCTCCACAAAGTTGGCAGTATGACCTATCTTTTCTGCTATCATGAATTGCAATTGCTCCGCATTTTTCACAAATTGGAACAAGTGTTGAATCACTGTTGAATCTTTCTTTTAGAAGCATTGATGCACCATGTGCAACAAAAGTATCTTTCTCCATTTCTCCTAATCTTAATCCCCCTTCCTTAGCTCTTCCTTCAGTAGGTTGTCTAGTTAGAAGCTGGATTGGTCCTCTTGCTCTACTTTGTATTCTATTTGCAACTTGATGTTTTAATTTAAGATAGTAAATGTTTCCAACGAAAATTCTTGCTTGAAATCTTTTGCCTGTTCTTCCATCATACATTATTTCTGTACCATCTTCTCGGAAACCAAGTTTTTTCATTTCATCTCTAAGCTCTTTTTCGCTTTCTGAACTAAAAGTTGTTCCATTAATTCTTCTTCCATTCATTCCGCCAACTTTACCACCTAATATTTCTATAAGATGAGATACGGTCATACGAGTAGGAACGCTTTCTGGACTAAATAACAAATCGGGAGTTATTCCAGATTCACTGAATGGCATATCTGCTTCAGGAACAATTAAACCAATTACTCCTTTTTGTCCATGTCTTGAAGTAAATTTATCCCCGATTTCAGGAATTCTTTGGTCTCTTAATCTAACCTGAACTAGTTTGTTACCTTCAGTATTTTCTGTAATTACAACAAAATCGATAATTCCTTTTTCTCCATACTTCATAGCAACACTAGACTCTCTTGTCATGTTAGTTGTAAGATTGTATTCATCTGCTCCACTCAGAAATCTTGGTGGGCTTGTTCTTCCAACAATAACATCTTCTTCTTTTACTTTTGCTTCAGCATAAATAATTCCGTCATCTTCAAGTAATCTATAATCTTGTTCTGATTTATATCCCTTAACTTCTTTATCAGGTATTCCTATTTGATCAACAAGTCCACCGCTGTATCTTAGTTCTTCAGCAATTGCAGGTCGATAATATGTTGATCTACAAAGACCTCTATTTATTGAACCTTCATTTAATATGATTGCGTCTTCCATGTTATATCCTTCATATGAAAGAACTGCAACAGTTAAATTTTGTCCAGATGGGTGTTTGTGATATTCAGAAACATCGTACATTAATGTTGAAACGATTGGTATTTGTGGAGTGTGTAATATATTAACATCCATATCCATTCTATTAAGATAGTTTGCAGTGTAGAATCCAATACTTTGTTTTTGGTTTTTGGAACCCTGTGAGAATCTTACTCCTTGAATATTATGTCCGAAAGGAACTAAATTCGCAACAACACCTAATATATCTATAGGATCTATTTCAAGATGTGTGTGCTCTGGTGTAATTTCTTCTTCATTAAATGCAACAAGTGTATTTTCTTCTTCTGCAGAGTCAAGATATTCAATAACTCCCTGTTTAATAAGATCAGTAAAAACTAGTTCGTTTTTTTCTAATTGTTCAAGGTGTCTATTTGTTAACAAAGATTTTCCATCTTTCACAACAATAAGTGGTCTTATTGCTCTTCCTTTGGAAGTTTCAACTGAAACTTGATCTAGTTCTTCGTTAATATAAATACTAACACCTTTGTCAACTTTTCCTATTCTTCTTTCAGATTGGAATTTATCAACAAAATCTTTTGCATTAGGAATTTTTCCAATAAATTTACTATCAATGAAAACATCAGTCATTTTATTAACCTCATAAACTTAAATTTTTATTCTTCTCAAGCCCTAGCTCGATAAGTTTTTCAATTATTTCTTTTTGATTTGCTCCTTGGCTTACGCTACATAATAATGCAAGGTTTTTTCTTAATCCAATATTTGAACCTTCAGGAGTTTCACTCGTACAAATTCTTCCAAGGTGTGTACAATGTAATGCTCTTGCCTCGAAGTTCTCTTGACTTGAACTAAGAGGACTAACAACTCTTTGTAGATGTGAAATTGTTTGTATAAAATTTAATCTCTCAATCCTTTGAGAAATACCTTTTCTTCCACCAATCCAATTACCTGTTGCCATTGCACTTTGTATTCTTTGAGTTAGTAATTTTTCTCTTATAATAACTCTTATGCTTGGGAATTTTCCTCTCTTTACAATTCTTTGAAAGTTATATAACATATCTCCAATTAAGACTTTTATATTAACTCTTAATAAATCTGCAAGAGAATCACTGCTTAATTTTAATCTTTTATTCATATAGTGATCTTTGTCGTCTGTTTCTATTGTTCCGTTTGAAACAAGAATAAACTTCTTAAGCATTTTACAAATATTTTCTGCTTTAAATAATGCCTTATCATCTCCAATTCCTAAATTAGGGAAAAGATATTTGTTAAGTATATCATTTGTTCTTTCTACTCGAATTTCTTTTGATTGTGAAATACCGATTTTCTTTGCGATATAATCAAGAGTGTCCTCTTTTGTTTTTAAGTCAACACATTCGAAAAGGTTTATGAAAACATTTGGATCTTCTCCTAAGTCAATAGCTTTCATTATTTCTTCATCTTTTAACATGCCTAACGCTTTAATAATTGCAATAACTGGAACTCTTTTAACTCTTGTAAAAGTTAAGTAAAAGATTCCATCTTTTAATTTTTCAAAAACGTGTGGAATTTTATATGATCCTGCTTCACTAAAAACTTTACCAACATATTTAGAAACTCCAAGTTTTTCCTTTGAGATTAGCATTCTGTTTGGTGCAAGATCTTCTACTTTAATGATTGTTTTTTCAGAACCATTAATTATAAAGTATCCTCCTGGATCGTCAGGATCTTCACCTTGTTCAATCATTTTTTCTCTTGATAATCCATATAAATTACAATTTTTTGATCTTAACATGATTGGTAATTTACCAATTTGAATTTTGAAACTTTCTCTCTGTATGCCGTTTATATGTGAACTAACTTCAAGAAGAATTGGTGCGTCATATGTTAAATTTCTTAGTCTTGCTTCAACAGGAAAAATTTCTCTTCTTGATCCATCAGCCTCAATAATTTGAGGTTTTTCAACCCAAATCTTATCCAAACGAATTTTGAATTCGTCCACATTTGGGGGTACAATTGTTGGTTCAACCTCTTTGTTTTCCTCAATTATTTGTTGAAGCTCGTTGTCTATGAAATTATTAAAAGACTCAAGATCAAATTCAACAAACCCTTTTTCCTTAAAATAATTCTTTATTATGACTTTATTATCAAGTTCTGGCTTATTCATTTATAACCCCTCTATAGAATATTGCGTTCCCTGAAGTAGGGCTTTTTCTTTCAATTTTGATAACATCTCCAGTTTTTGGTTTTAAACTTCTGATTGCCGGATCAGTTAAAAGAATTTTAGGTAATTCTTTTTCTGTAATATTATATTTTACGAATAATCTCTCTCTTTCTTTTTCATTAAGTAGTGTGTGTTTTGGAACTAGAATGTGTGTTCTAACATCAAATGAAGTTTCAACAAATTTTGTTTTTATTTTTTTAACTTTTGGTTTAGGTGCTGCTTTCTTTTTAACAGGTGTAACTACTTTTCTTGTTGGTTTTTTTACAGTTTTAGAAGTTTTAGTTGTTTTTTTAGTTACCATCTTTTTATCCCCTTATTACATAATGATTTTAAATTTTTGAATATGTGCTCTACTGGATCCGTGTGCAAACAATCAAAAAATTGATTATTTTTTGGTGCACCAAAAATCCTTGATTTTTGTTTGAATTGAAATTTTCTGCACTACAGGAACCTTGTCCAAGTTTTAATTTATAGGCTGTACGGGATTTGAACCCGCGACCCTCCGCTTAAAAGGCGGATGCTCTGCCGAACTGAGCTAACAGCCTGTGACTAATTAATGTAACAATAAACATGTAACAATAAACGAAGCTTATTGTGTGTCTCTGAATCTTGGCCTGGTTTACTAGTAAATATAAACGCCCTGACCGGGATTCGAACCCGGGTCGCAGCCTCGACAAGGCTGCATGATAGACCGGACTACACTATCAAGGCATAATCATAATAATATAACTCTATAATTACATGGGTTAATCTTAATCTAATGTTTGTCTCTTATAAGAAAATATATATAATGAATAAGAGGGATTCGTCATTTTGAGTCAGTAATCGTAATTAGTATGTTTTAACCTATGGCCATATTAAATTAGCTTTAGGAAACGTCAGTTTATTTAAAAATGTTTTTGTTTAATTGCTTTATTAACAGAAAAATTAAGTTTTTCTAATTTTCCGATTTTGGTTGTAAATATTACAGAAGTTTTTGGCAAATTCTTTTTAAAAGCAGAATAATTCTATCATTATGAAGAAATTCCTTTTGTATGCCTTATTCTTTATAGTATTTACTAGTTATGTTAATGCAAATTTAATACATATTAATGAAGTAATGTTTAACCCTTCTGGTAATGATAATAATAAAGAGTTTGTTGAAATAACCGGAACAAATAATCTTTCTAGCTATTTTATTGGTGATATAGTTTCAAATGATAGCCTTGAGTTGATACATTATTGTCATGAGTGCAACTTTTCTTTGATAGTTGAAGAAGGGTTTAATTATTCTGACATTAATTGCTCGATATACTCTGTTGGAACAACAATTGGTAATGGGCTCTCGAATGAAGAGGATGCCATATTTATTTATAATAATGTCTCTTTGCTGGAAGGGGTTTATTTTGGTGGGGGATTAGAGGGATATTCATATTCTTATGATGGTTTATCATGGGATTACTCTCAAGAAGTAGGAGGAACTCCCTGCGCTGTAAATTTTGTTAATAATGGAACTATAAATCAAACTATTAATACTTCAATAAATATAACTACTAATGTTACAGTTAATAATTCTGAAACTTGTAATATATCTTTAAATTTGAGATTAAAAGAAAATAAAACTATTTTTAATAATGGTGATGCAATCCAGTTTTATAATGATATTAGTGATAGTTCTTATGATTATGTTATTAGTTATTGGATAGATGATTATTTTAATAATACTTTGAAAACTTTGGTAGAAACTAAAAATACGAATAAAAAACAATGGACTGCAAATATTAATGATAGATATGAGTTTGCAGTTATAAGAAACAAATTAACTTTCGTTAATTGTAGTAATATTAATAATGAAACAGGATCTGAGATACAGGTATTTATTGTAAGTGCTGGAGAATCTTCCTTTGTGCAGGATAAAGACTCTTCTGTTGAATTTGATAATGCAAAAATTTCTGGTAATTATGTTTCTGTTTCAGGAGAATTATATAAGGGGGATACAACTAAAACAGTTTTCTCTATAAGATTTCAATGTGAGAAAGAAAATGGGAAATATCAGAAATCCCAAGAGCTTAAAACTTATTTAACTGACAAGTTTTCATCGCAAAAGTTTTCATACAAGTTTTCTATAAAAGAAATTCTTGATGTTTGTTATTCTGATGCAGAGATTATTTATTCGGGATTAGGAATTGAGGGCAAGGCTGATGTTGAAGGATTTGTTAGGCAGGAAATTGCTTCTGCTGAGTTGGTTGATAAAGAAAATTCTATTCAAAAGATAGTATCAAATAATTCATTAGTTACTACGCAAACTTTTAATGAAATTAATGGGAAAGAAGTCTTTGTTGATGAACATTTTAGAAATATAAGTGATGGAATGTTTAATGATAAAGAAAGTAATTTAGAGTTTAATGTTTCACAAAAAATAACTGGATCTGTTATTCAAGAAAAAATTGAGATAAAAGATTCTGCGACATCTTTTGTTAATCTGCTTGTTGTTGTCCTAATTTTATTTCTAATTGTTTTAGTTTTTTTCAAGAAGTGGTAATGGTGTTTTTTGACCTTTCTATTTAAAAGGTTTTTCTGTTATTAATATACATATATCCACATTAAGGGTAAAAAGAAAGATTTTATTTATAAATTAACTTGGTAAAAATAGTAACCTTTAAATACTTGTTTATAAATCTTGTGAGCTGTAAGATATATGTTTTGGTACGATATATCGCTCTTAGGGGTAGGGGTTTAACTTAAATGATAGAAAAATATAACGAAATATTTTCAGAAGTATTATCAAAAATAAAACCAGAAAAAAGGTATGTTGACAGTTTTATGTCAGAAGTTAATAGAGTTACTTCTTGGTTTAACACTGCCATAAGAGCAGAAGATGTTGTAGCAGAATGTTCTAAAGGGGGAAGTGTTGCGAAAGGAACTTTTCTTAAAGGTGATCATGATGTTGATCTCTTTATTAAGTTTAGTCAAGAATATAAAAGTAAAGAGTTAGCTGATTATTTAGAACACATAATAAAATTAGTTGCTAAAAAACTGAATTTCAAATATAAAAGAGTTCATGGATCAAGAGATTATTATCAATTTGAATACCGATCAATAAAATTTGAAGCTGTTCCTGTTCTAAAAATATTTAATGTGCGAGAAGCAGAGAATGTTACAGATGTAAGTCCTTTGCATGTTGGATATCTAAAAAAACAAACAACAAAGCATCCAAAGTTATCTAATGAAATTAGATTAACAAAACAATTTTGTAAATCTGCAGGAGTGTATGGTGCAGAAAGTTACATTAAAGGCTTGAGTGGTCATTCAATTGATTTGCTAGTAACTTTTTATGGTTCTTTTATTAATTTTGTATCTTCAACTAAGTACTGGCAAGATAAAGTTGTTATTGACGTTGACAGTAAGCTTAGGGAACCGTTGAAAAATATTAATTCTTCAAAATTAAGAAGCCCTATTATACTTGTTGATCCTGTTGATAATTCAAGAAATGCGACAGCAGCATTAAGTAAAGAGAAATTTAATATTTTAAAACAAAGAGCGCAAGCATTTTTGGATAAGCCGTCTATAGATTTTTTTAAGATTGAGAAATTAGATATAAAAAAAGTGAAAGATAAATATAAGAAAGAGTTAGGCGTGTTCTTGAGTGTAGTTCCAATATCTGATAAGAGTGATGATGTTCGTGGAACAGCAATATTGAAGGCACAAGAATTTTTGGCTAAAAATTTAAAGAAGAAAGACTTTACTATTATTGAAAGCGGATTTGATTTTGAACATGTATATTTCATAATAAAGAAAGAAGAGTTAAGTGAATACGTCATTCATAGAGGCCCGCCAAAAAAACAAAGAAATGCTTGTAAAGATTTTACAAAAAAATATAAGGGAAGAAAAAAGATATTTGATAAAGATCATCATTTATATATAAAAATTAAAAGAAAGCATAAAGAACCATTATCTTTAGTTGAAGAATTAATTAAAGATGAATATGTAACCTCAAGGGTGAAAAAGCTAAAGATCCTTAAGAGAGTAAGATGATTAAAGAACTTATTATTGTAATGTTATTAACTTTAATCCCAACATTAGAATTAAGAGCAGGAATACCTTATGGGTTTTTTTCACTTGCTTCTATTCCTTACGCTTGGATTTATGTTGTTATTGTTTCTGTTGTAACTAATATTTTGCTTGGTCCTTTGGCCTATTTTGTTTTAGACAAGTTTGTTCATCTGTTTCGAAAAATAAAAATAGTTGATAAAATTTATAAAAAAAAAGTTTCACATATCCATGAAAAGATATTTCCAAAAACAGAAGCTTATGGTGACATCGCTCTTGCATTCTTCATAGGAATCCCGTTTCCTGGAACAGGTTCATATACTGGAGCTCTTGCTGCATACATCTTAGGAATAAAGCCAAAACATTTCTTTTGGATAAATTTTATTGGTGTTCTGATTGCAGGATTAATTATTACGCTAATAATGCTTTCTGGTTCACAGTTGTTTGCAATATTCCTTAAATAATAATCTTTATAAATTACCATTAAAGGTGTTAAATAAAATGAAAAAAATAATTTTTGTAACAACGTTTATTATGTTATTACTTACTATATTAGTATTAACAGGATGTGTAAATATGGGTAATAGAACTGCGATTATTGAAACAAATCATGGAGTAATGGAAATTGAGTTATTTGAAGATAAAGCTCCTATAACAACAAAGAATTTTATTGATCTTGCTGAGAGCGGTTTTTATGATGGTTTAATATTTCATAGGGTAATTCCTAATTTTATGGTTCAAAGTGGTTGTCCTAATGGTGATGGATCTGGAAGTCCAGGATATACTATCCAAGATGAGTTTGATCCAACTTTAAAACATGATTCTGAAGGAATATTGTCAATGGCAAATAGAGGACCAAACACTGGTGGAAGCCAATTTTTTATAACTCTTGCAGAAACTCCTTGGCTTGATAACAAACATTCTGTTTTTGGAAAGTTAAGAAAAGGTAAAGAGGTTTTATTAGAAATTGGTAGTGTTGAAACAGGTGCAAATGATAAACCGCTTGAAGATATTATAATAAAAAAGATAGAAATAAAGTAATATGCTCAATAAACATAATAATGTTTATTGGCACCGCTTCGCCTGGAAAAAAATTACATCTTTTCTAATGCTTTTTTAATTAGCGGAATTACTGCTTCTGCTTCTTCTTTGAATAATCTTCCTAATTTTGCAAATCTGTAATCTCCAGATTCAGGATTAAGATTTTCTCTTGATAGTTGTAATTTTGCTGTTCCTTCATTGTAAGACATTACGCTAACTGTAACTTTTGTTGTTTCAAACTCTGCGCTTTCTGAGAACAATGCTTTATCTAAACTTTTGTCAAATGCCATTTTTTTTATAACCTCAAATATTCTCAAAAAAGCCTTTACTTCATCTTTGAATTGTAGTCTTAGGCTTTTTTGGATGACATTCGTTTAGTTGCATATATCAACATAAATGTTTAAGCGGATGTCATTTTTTAATCTAAAGACTTATTATTGCTTTAAAAAGTTTTAGAAATCTAAATCTATTTAGAACTTACTTAAAACATTTATTCATATTCAAATCTCAAAAGTCATCAATTATTGTACTTGGCTGGCCGTTTTCTTTTATCTGTTTCTCAATCCTAGGATAAATACTCTTTTCTTCTAAAATAACCTGTCTATTTAGTAATTCTTGAAATTTCTTTAAATTTTTAAGTGTTTCTTCTTTTGTTTCACTAACAAGACTGTCTTCTAGAAGTTCTAAAAGGATTTCTCCTTGGTTGTTTGCTCTATGAATAAGATCTGTCATTTCAGAACTTGTATATTCATATTCAGAATAAAGGGTGCACTCTCTGTTATTGTGTTTCTTCATGAAGTTTCGTAAATCATTGTATAAGTCTGTTGTTCCTGCTGCCTCAATTTTTTGTGCGTTGTCATATCGATTGAATAATGTTTGTTGTTGTTCGTGGTCTTTTGCAAATTTTATTAATATCTCATTTGTTGCCATTTAATTATGTTCCTCCCTCCCCATAGAGGTATATAATTATCTATATTCTATTATATATTTTAGAGTATATAAACTTTTTGGAACTTTTGGGTGTTTATTTATAAGCTTGGGGTATTTTAGATAGGAATGAATCTATTTTGCTTATTCCTTCACTGATCATAACGTTGTAATCCATATCTTTTTTACTATGGTCAATTGTTTGAAGATTATTTTCTTTGTGTGGGAACTTAAAACTGAAGAATTCTTCAGTGTTCTCATTGTACTGGTCTTTTCTTATTTTTTCATATTTTGTAAATGCAGTGTCATTTTGAACAAACATTCTTGCCTCTTCGTATGCTACTTTAAATGATAGTCCTTGGTTTATTTTTATTATAATATTAGACATTACTTTTATTCTTCTGCTATAGACTCTTGAAATATCTTTATAGAAATTTCTAAAATGGTTTTTCTCATTTACATCTTTAGTGTATTCAACTATTTCTGCTTCTAAATCTTCTGCATCTTCAAGAGAGATTAGTCCTTCATCATGAATAATATTTATGTCATTAGTTAATTTGCTTGCTTGATTTCTTTTTTTATTATATACCCCTGTTGACTGATCATGTTCATCTTTAGAAATATCCTCTACTATTTCTTGTTTTTCACTTTTTAATTTTATTACTGATTTTTTACCTGCTTTTAATGTGTCAAGAATTGCCATAAGGTTGTATGTTGAATCTTCTATGAGAACTTTTCCTTTTTCTATTAATTCTTCATTTTTTATTTTTAGGCAATCTGATGAATCAAGCCTTTCTATTAACCCCTCTTTTGTGTTATAAAATGATCTTAACATTAATTCATCATCAAGTTTTTCTTTGAGTTTTTCTGTTTTAGTTTTTTGTCTAGTTAGTTTATAGAATAATATTTCACTTTTCTCATTTAAAGTCATATGTTTGTTTATGTTTTCTTTATCTCTAAAAGGTTTCATTAATTCATTGTAAGATTTTCTTTCTGATTCCATTAATCTTTTTAGATTTGTTAGAACCATATTATTGTAGTTTTCTTTTATTTTTACACTTTTATCATCTAGATATTTGTTTATATCTTTATCATTTATGAGCATTTGTCGTAATATTTCCCTTCCGGTAGATTCAGATTCGTATTTGTTTAGAATCATTATTTTTTCAATCATTTTGTTAATAGTTAAGGAGGTTATTTTGTAGTTTTTATCAACTAATAGTTGTTCTAATGATTTTTCCTCGTTTAGTAAGATTTCTTTGTCTATTTCTTGTTGGTTTACCATAGATTTAAGTTAGTTCTAAGTAATAAATAAATTTACTAAAGAATTCCGAAATAGTTTTATTGATATCCGAAAAAATATTTTTTAGAACTAGAAAAGTATCTTTATTAGTCCGCTAAATACATGAAATCCATCAAATCCAGGTATTGGTAGCATATTGAATATGAATAAGAAGAGGTTAACTTTTTTTGTAAAAAGAAGTATCATCATAGTTTTTCTTTTTATTTGTAGTTTTTTGCTCTTAGCATAAATAAAGAATAGTGCTATTGCTCCAAATATTATTAAATTAACTAATGGCCCTGCAAAAGCGATTGTTGAACTTTGTAGTGCTGTTGCTCCTGGACTTATTGATACATATGCAGGAACTAAGAATATGAACCCTGGTATTACGAATTTAAGTATGAGCGCGAAGATTAACCATCCATAGGCTGCATTAAAACTTGCATTGAGACCAAAAGACATTGCAACAAATTTGTGTCCAAATTCGTGCAGAATTATTGCAGGTGCAATAATCATTATTGCTGTTAAGAATGATTCTTTGTTAAACCATTTTTGTGTTAATGCAGTTGTCCAGGGTTTTCTTCCTGGTGTTTTTATTTTAAAGAAATCCATAAAGATTAATCCAATTATAACTGTCATAAAGATTATATCAATGAATTCATAAAAATTTAGTAATACCATTTTAATTGTTTATAATTTTGTTTACAAAAGAATAAAGTTTTTGCCATAGGTTTAAGTTTTCTAATTTTATTGTTATTTCTCTTTGTTCTTTATAAGTTCTTTCGAGTGCGTCTTCCCATTCTAAATTTAGAATAAACTCATTGTTATCCTTAAATAAATCTCTACCTTTTGTTTCAATAGTTATAACTTGATCAATATCAAAACTTTGGAAATTCCATTCTTGTGTTCTGCCTGATCCATTAAGATAGATGTGTAAATTTTTAGGTCTTGATATTGAGCTGACTTTTAAATCTATATTTATTAGGAATATGTCACTAAAGTTTACATTAGTTGGTGCAGCTAAGATTGCTTTTATTTTTGGTATGTCTTTAACATTGAAATTTAGATATTCATTCTTATTAACATTATTATTTGAAATGTTCATTATCAAAGTTTGTAATCCAATTTCATTAAAAACAGGATTAAACTCAACTTCTTTTTCTATTTCTTCACCAAATTCAATTTGTTTACATTCACCTTGAAAACAGGCATTAATTCTACCTAGTTCATCAATTGCATTATTGTTTAATTTGCATTTTATTGTTGAGCTTTCATTTATCATAAATATTTTATGTATGTCACAAGTTGTTTCTATAAAATCTGCATACATATTTGTTTGAATATTCCCGAGATTGTTTATTAAGTTGTCAACATATGTTTCAGAATAAATTATTCCTCTGTTTGTAACATTAAAATAGATGGTTACAGAATTATTGTTTGTTAAATAAGCATTAAATGGAAATCGATATGAGGATGTTTTATTTAGCTCATCATCTATTTTTATTGCCCACTTTATTTTTTCTGTTTTTTTTGGAGGTATAAGAATAAATCTCTTTTGATTATTTATGAAAGTCATTCCTTCTACTCTACTTGCAAAGAGCTCTATTGTTTCATAATAATCTTTGTTGTTAGTAATTTCTGCTTCTATAATATTATATGACTCAAACCCTATTTCGTTTGAAAGTGCTTTGAGTTTTATATCAACATCTGGAAATCCATAGTTTCCTTCTTCTATTACTTTTGTTTCATAATCTATTATTCCCATAACTAGACTGCTGCTTCCTGTGCCTACTGCACTTGCTTCAACTGCATTCGTTCTAGAATCTACTGATTCTGATAGTGGAATGTGTGATGCGTCTATCCATCCGAATTGACCATATGTTACATCAAAGGGGACCCACCCATAATTTGGAAAATAAACTTCTGCCCATGCGTGATGTCCAAATTCTTGAAGCATATTTGTATATGCAAGTCCAGATATATATTTTGTAGGGATTCCAATTGATCTAAGCATTGAGATAAATACCGCTGTTTTCTCATCACAAACACCTTTTTTGTTTTCATATGCCCAAGATGCTTTTTGTATATTATTTTCTGTTTCATCACTAAGCTCATATTCAATATTTTCGTTTACCCACCTTGCAATTTCTACTGATGCATCAAATACCGCGCGAGAGTTTCTGACAAGGTTTGACGCTGTTGATCTCATCGCAGATGTAGAATCTATGTTCTCGGTTTCTAATATGTATGGAGCATATTCTTGACCAATAGCGGTTATTGGAAATGTTGGATCTAAAGTTATTTTTTTTTGATTTTTTTGATTTGTAAATCTTGAGAATATTTTATACTCTAGTGTTTGTTCTATTTCATTTGCATCGAATTCAAATTCTATATGATTATCTTTTTCTTGGTATTTTGAATTTGGATTAAAAAAATCAAATTCTAAATTTGTGCTTTGTTTTGGGTATTGGTTTAAGTTTATTTTAACTTGATTAACCAGATTGTATTGCCCTGTTATCTCAATTTCTCCTGTTATGTCTAAATCAATATTAAGAGTCTGATAATTAAATGGATAATCAGATCCGCTAAGTATATTGTCTATTGCAGATGCTGAACCTATTAGTATTAACAATACTAGAATGCAACTTGTATTTCTCACCAGTGTCTTTTTTGAAAGCATACTTAGAACTTCAGAATTATTATTTATAAAACTTATTGATATCTTTTCCTTAAATTAGTGTTTTTAACCATATTGGTATACTTATTACCATACCAGAATGGGAAAGTATATAAAGAAGTTTATTAATATCTTTTTTATAAATCTTAAAATATAAAAAATCGGTGATAAAAAAATGGTTGTATTGTCAAATGATCTTAGAAATCTATTAACTGAAGATTCTATAAACTCAATAATGAGTGCAGATTCAGCTCCTAACGGACATTTAATTCCTGAAAGAGAAGAACAAGCATTTTCAGACAAGGTAGAAACAAATGGTGGCGAGGAGCTGGCTTTAACATCAGCTTTCCAGGAAAAAGAGGTTACGAGTTTAAACAACGAGTTACAAAGTATGAGAGTCTATATGAAAAAACAAGTTTCTCAATACGAAGAAAGTCTGTCTACGATGGCAGCAAAAATGAATGATGTAATCAAGGGTTTCAATGCAATGGAACAAAAGATTGTTATGCTTGAGAAGAAGAGGCCTGTTGTTCAAGAAGGGCAGAAAACTCTTACTCCTGCGCAAGAGGTTAAGGAAAAAGAAAAAATAACTCACCCAAGATCTCTTGCTTCTCTTCCTTCAGAGATTTCCATAGAGAAGATATTTAATTGTAATGGAAAGAATTTTAACTAATTTTTTGTTTTATATTTTTTAAATTATTAATATGCCATTCTCCGCAACCTAAAGGCTGCGGTATCCTGTTAAAAGGATGTCATCCAAAAAAGATTAAACTTACAACATTAATGTTGTAGTATTAGCTTTTTTGAGAATAAAATAGATTTCTTTTATAGAATTTTATAAAATTAAACAAATGCTCAATAAAAAATGTTATTGGCACCGGGAAAAAACAAAAAGTTTACTTTTTGGTTATTCAATAAAATTGAATAAATCGGAAAAAAGAATTACTTTTTCTTAACAGGTCTCAATTGTTTTGATCCACATTTTCTACATGCGATTTTACCAAGAATAACTTTCATATTTGGAGCTTTAAGTTTAGATTTACACTTCTTGCAAACAAATACGTTCTTGAACAATC